>Ga0114940_10000006_pt1 | contig 148227 bp, 123 predicted proteins | sample ColdCreekSource_FD_87195 | JGI IMG/M metagenome (GOLD analysis project Ga0114940, IMG submission 87195) | Groundwater microbial communities from Cold Creek, Nevada to study Microbial Dark Matter (Phase II) - Cold Creek Source | ecosystem: Environmental > Aquatic > Deep subsurface >...
CGGTTTTCACAGGGTCCGTGGGCGACGAAGGAATGGCCACTCCCCTTTCGAGGAGCACACGGGCGCTGTGGAAAGCGGGAACAAGCGAGGCGCCGCGAAAGATTGGGAGCAGTAGTGTTAAGGTTCAGCACGCGAAAGCCGCCCGTGGCGATGTCTTGGTTCTCGCGCGCTCTGGAAAATGGGTCGTGAACAAGTAGCGCGCAGCGGACTGAGCGCATGCGCGGGTATGCACGTGTGCTGAGACGCCTTTGGATGTGTCAGCTGCAAAACTGCTCGTATTTAGCCGAACGAGCTACTCAAATGCCTGTCGTGCAGTAGACTGTCGGTCCTTCTGGGTGGGCCATGGCGAATCTCGCGAGCGTAGTTTGGCAGGACACGACGACCGCGCTCTTGCTCGGAGTTCATGGCCTGCACGCACCAAGCGACGAGGAGTGGGACCAGTACTGCAGCTGGATTCCGGATCTGCTGGCGCAACCGAACTCTGGCTGTGTGGTACTGACCGACGGCGGCGCGCCGACGAGCGCACAACGCGAGCAGATGCGGAAGCACTTGAGTCACGGGCCGTGCTGGACTGCCGTGATCACCGACAAAGCTTTGGTGCGTGGCGTGGTGACGGCGATCCGTTGGTTCAATCCCAAGATCTGCGCGTTTGCGCCTTGGGAGGTGCACGAGGCCTTTAGGTTCGTAGGCGTTCGTGCTGACGAGATTCCGCATATCTGCGAGGTCCTACGCGGGCTGGACCTCCGGTTAGTGCCGCGCTCACGCGTGCTCCCTGCGGCGCTCAAGTACCTCTCGGTACCAGAATCGGCGAAGCACGCTTGATTGTGAGCCGGCTTCCAGCTCGTATCGAGCTCACCGCGCTCGCGCAGGCACTCAATGCTTGTCGGACCGAAATCGTCGAAGCACGCCTGGCCGAGTGTGCTGACCTCTAGGTCGGGCCGGGCGTCTGGCGTGCTCGCGGAGACACTCAAGACAAAGACAAGCGGCCCCGAGCTCCGCGCAGCAAGCCCCGTGACTCTCCGCGCGCGAATCGGCGCCGTTGCCTTTACGCAACATCGCCCTAAAAGCGTTGCCCGAATCAGCAACAATCGCGCGCGCCCGCACGGGGTTCGATTGGGTTTGCCATCGCTGCCGTGCGATGAGCAAAAGTCTAAAGGAAAACGTAAGTGATAGTGCGCGGAGCTCCGTTCGTCTCGTCGTAGTTGTACTCGACGCCTGACATTTGCAACTCGAGGCCATCGAGTGACGAATCGATCGACGTCTGTGCCCATCGCGTCTGATGTTGCAGCACGCAGCGGCACATGCTGCTGGTGCATTCCACGGACTCGACGCGTGTTTCGGGACTGGTCCGCGTCAGTTGCGTTGCGAGTGCGCGCGCCACCTGAATGCCGCGCTGCTGGTCCGCGCGCTCGCGCTCGAAATCGCGTAGGAACCGAGCTTCGTAGGTCTCCGTCGGATACTCGTCCAAACCTTCACTAGCGTCTGCGCGCGGAGGGGACATCGGCTCCGCAGCAAGAGCAGTAGATTCTGCCGCTTGCTGCGTTGCCGCTGCGTGCGCCGCGTCCTGATAGCTGGCGCTCAGTCTCTGAAGGTACGCGTCGAGCTCGCGCGTGCGACGTCCTAATCGTTCGACTTCAGCTTCGCTCGCGGTGCAATCCGCGAGCGGCCGGATTCTCTCGTCCTCATCGACCGACGTCGATTCGGGCCACAGACAGATGACTGGTGTAGCCATCGACGCCGCGAAGATCACGACGAGCCCCGGATTGCTCAACCATGCACGCTTGCGTTGCATACATCGCGTTATTTCGAGAAGCGGAAACTGGCAATGTGAGAGTTTCCATTTGCTGGTGTGCGAGGCGGAATGGTGCACGTCGCTGTCAATATTCCACCGACCGAGGGAGTGCCAAAGTCAATGAACATATGGTCGCTCCCGAAGCCATTCGTGCAGATGAGGTTGGATGCCCACCGCGTCGCGCCGGTTTCCGAGTGCGTTCGAACCGTGCAGCACACGTTTTGGTTTGCGCCCGAGTTCCGATCGTAGACCGTGGCTCGCACAGGTCCAACCTTACTCATATTACCCACGGGGCACAGCACCGCCGCCTGTGTCGTGGTGATGTTGGAAACTCCGTAAGTGTTGTTCTGCAGCTTGCTCGCATCAGGCGCGAGCGCCGGAGTACATATTGCTCCGTTCACAAATTCATACGTGACTTGTGCACGTGAGAGTGAAGGAAGCGAACTTGCTAGCGCGAACACCATTGCAAACCAATTTTTCGAAATCATAGCGTTGTCTCCTTGGGTTACCAAACTACGTTTGCCATATTTAGAAACGAGAGCTTGTCGTTGATGACGTAAAGTCCTGCTGTATGCATCGGCCCAATCCCATCACTTATTGGCGCCTCCGCGCGCCACAGCACGAGCAGCCTGTTGGCGAGCTTGAGCGCCGCTTTGGGCTGCGATCCGGGTGAATCCGCTTTCAGCGACAGTGCTCTGTGATAGTGGTCGTTCGAGCTCGATGTGAAGGTCGTGCCTTGGAATCTATAGCGGCTCGGATTGGCTTCCGTGGCGGACACGCTCATGACGCCGCAACCTGGTTCGCTGGGAACGGCCGGCCAGAACGAACGTTGCCGCTGCTATTCCTGGTCCAGCAAGCCAGCTTCTTCGACCAGTGTTCGCAGCCGCTCCTTGGCGAGCTGGAAGCGCTTGCGCAGGCGTGCAGCCTCGGCCTTCAAGCGCTTCGGATCGGGTGAGACCTCTTCAGCCAGCGCCACTTCGGCGAGCTCGTTCCAGCTCAAGCGCCGGTCGACCCTCAAGACGAGCAGCATCTGGTCTTCCTCCGAGAGCTTTGCGCGCAGCTCTTGAAACCGCAGCTGTATGTCTGTTCGCTTGTACGCCGCGGTCGCTGTGCGTAGGCGGTCGACAGCGCCGGAAAGCTCGGGGTGTAGCTGCAATCGCTCGCGACGCCGCGCGCCTTTTCGGTAGTGCCCAGCGGTACGGCGCGCGAGTTTGTACGCAAAGGTGCGGATGCTGCAGCGCCACTCGAACGCAGGAAGCGCCTTCCACAGCGCCTCGCTGAAGTCTGCGAACACTTCGCTCGCGGCTTCAGGATCGTGAAGGTGGCTCGTGAGAAAACCCAGAAGCTCTGGACCGTAATACTCAATGGTCAGCGTGGCCGCACGCTCGAGACTACGAGCATCGAATGCGTCGCGGATAAGCCGGTCGATTTGGTCGGCTTCGGTCATGCAAGTCAGTGGCCGCGGTTCGCGGATGTGAAGCGGCTTCGTTTACAATTCGTCGCTACGAATAGCGCCAGCTCGGGGCCTTCGCGGCTCGGGCAAGTCGCTGAGTGTCTTCGGCATGTGCGGCGGTGTGGCGTGCTTCGCCGCGCTAGCCCGTGCAGGCCGCGCAGGCGCGGGGGTCGCCTGTGGCTGCTGGGTTGTGCTGCTCGTAGCAGGCGCTGGAGGCGGCAGGCTCGGTGATGGGTCGAACTGCGGCAGTGCACCGGTGGGCGGCGGTTCAGCGCGTGCACTCGCGATGCTGGCCGGTAGTATGTGAGCGTCTGGCACTGGGCTGCGGCCCCACCACAACCAAGCCGCAGCGCTTCCGGCAAGAACCAGAGCCAGCAGCGCTAAGCGGCGTGCGAAAGGTGCCGTCAAGCGCGATGGGGGCGCCGACTCGCTGAGCGATGTGTGCGCGCTGGCAAATGGTAATAGCGCGTTGATCAGCGCGACCATTGTCTGGTGCCGCTGACGTCGGTCCTTGTGTAGCGCCTGCATCACGACGCTCTGCAGCTCGACCGAGATCTCCGGTCGGAGCGCGCGCGGCTCGACCGGCGCACTCTTGACGATAGCGAGTGCAAGGCCCAGGTAGCTGTTCGACTTGAAGGGTACGCTGCCGGTCAGCGCCTCGTAGAGGATGACTCCGAACGCGTAGATATCGGTGCGGATGTCCGCACTGGCCCCGCCTTCTACTTGCTCTGGCGCGAGGTACGCGGGCGTGCCTAGCATCGCGCCCTCGTCGGTTAGCACGGTTTGCTTTGACAATTCGGACGACATGATGGCCGAGATGCCAAAGTCGACTACCTTCGTGCGCCTCGGCTCGCCGTCGTGCGCGTTGCACAAGAAGATGTTGTCCGGCTTCAGGTCGCGATGAACGACTCCTGCGCGGTGCGCCGCGGCCACGCCGTACATCGCCGGCAACAGCAGTTCCACCACTTGACTGGGCTCCAGCGGAGCATGTGCCAGTCGCTTGCGAAATGACTCGCCGTGCAGCAGCTCCATGACGAGATAGCTCGCGCCATCCTCGTGGCCGATGTCGTACACGTCGACCACGTTCGGATGGTCGATGCGCCCCGCGGCGCGTGCTTCGCGAGTCAGACGCTGAAGAGCGACCTCATCGGAAGCGGGGCGTAACATCCACTTGAGCGCGACCGGCTTATCGCTCACAACATGAGTTGCCCGAAATACCGCACCCATCCCGCCTGCTCCGAGCGCTTCCTCGATGCGATACTTGCCGCCGACGACTTGCCCGACAAGCGGCAAGCGCGAGCGCTCGATGCTCGGCGCGCGCGCAGCCTGCTGAAGCCACGGCTCGAACTCGGAATCTGAGCCCGCTTCGGTCTCCGCGGTCTGACTGTCTGCGATCGAGCCCATTGGCCATCCCGTGCTATGAACCTTACCAAGCAGCGCACAGCGCGAGAAGTGAACGGCATCACCACTGGCCGAAAGTGCGATCGCGCATGCATGCGAGCTTAGTGACGATGAGCTCAGCGCAAAGCGGCGACCAATGGTTCACGCGATGGTAGGGAGCACGCCGACACCGCACCGCGTTTGTTCACCAGTTTGCGGGTTCAGAACACGATTCGCACGTGCAGCGGTCCTAGAGATTGTGCGTCCGGAGAGCCAGAGTGCGGCGCGTAGATCCAGAGTAGCGCGCCTGCCGCTGCGGCGACGCCGGCCGTGATGAATGCGCCTGTCGAGAGGTCAGCTGCCTGGTAGCCCGCCTGAAGATCCTCGATATCGTGCCGCTTAGACAACGCGACGGAGCCGCTCACCCCGCCGATGGCGAGCGACGCCGCTGCCACGCCAAAGGCGATCCACGCGGGCGTGCGGTTAGCCGTGGGCTCCGCAGCGGTGGGGGCGCCAAGATGTACCCGTGCTTGTTGCGGCAGAGGCGCCGCTTTCAGCTGCAGGATCAGCGTATCGTCCTCACCGCCCTGCACCCTGAGCTCGCGCTGTAGCGCGCGGTAACCGCGCCTGCGCACCAGGAGCCGATGCGAACCGAGGCCGAGCACGAGCGCCGCGCGGGCCACGGGAGCGCCATCCACGAGCACTTCGGCATCGGCCGGGACGAGCCGCAGCTGATAGCGGCCGATGAAGGTCTTCGTTCGTGCGACGAGGTCGAGCACCTGCGTGCGCTGCTCGGCCGTCAAAGGCCGATGCGGATCTTCGAGCGCGCTCTGTAGCTCCTCCAAGGCTTGCGGGTACATACGCAGCTCGAACGCGGTCATCCCCAACGTGCGACGCGTACGCGCGCTTGGCCACAGCTCGTGCGCGCGCAGGAAAAGAGCCCGCGCTTCAGCGGCATGACCCGAGTCGAACTCCGACACCGCCCGGGCAACGACGCTGCGGTACTCAGCTTCTCTCTCCGAAGAAATCTCTGCTTCTGTCGGCGCGCTTGGCTGTGCACGTGCGGCCCCCGCCAAGCCGAGACAGTACACAACGGCGCACCAGAATCCTGTTGTGTAGCTGTGCGTTCCGACAGGCACATATCATTCATAACATGAAGCTTCGGGTCGCCAAAGTCGTGTGTTGGTTGTGCGTCAGTAGTTCATCGACGTCTAACCGCTTTCCGCACAAATACTACATGACACAACTCACGGTTTGTTTTGACTGACGGATTGTTGTTCTTAGTTTAGAGCGCTAGAGTGCGCTGCGTGTTGAGTCTCGGTCCACGCATGCGACTTCCACTGACTTACGCCGGGCTCTTGGCGCCCCTGCTTCAGCTTGCCGCGTGCTCCGAGACTGCTCCGTACGAGCAAAAGGAAGAACACGGCTGCTCAGTCGGTGGGCGCATGTTTCCTGTGGGCACGCAATGGACCTGCAGCGATGGCTGTAATTTCTGCGAATGCGTCGCGGATGATGGCGGCGTTGGCGTACTCAGCACACTCATCGGCTGCGCTAGCCCCCCCGGACCCGCAGCAGACATGTTGTTTTGTACAGAGGGTGGCGTGCATCGGCACGGTGATCGTTGGTCATGTGGCGAATGTGGGACGTGTACCTGCGTCGATGGCAAGATCGATCGAGTGCCTAGCTGCGTCGACCCGTTCGACAGCGCAGGGTTTGCGCCAGATGAAGATGCAGGCGCGTAAGACCACCTGGTTCGCGTTCTGTTTGTGTCTTCCCGGCGCGGCGTGTCGTCAGCTGGTCAACTTCGATGAGCCGCCAGCGCCTGATGTGCTGCCGTCGATCCGCGATGGATCGGTTATCGACGGTAACCTCCTCGAGCAACCTCCGCGCGCCTTTATATCGCCGCGTATTCCAGCGAACAGCAGTTGCGCGACGCCTTGTGACAGAGCGGAGCATGGGCTGAGCTGCGGACGTGCGAATGCTGCATTTGTAGTCGACAAGGGTCCTGGCTCCGATGAAGACGCGGGAGTTTCGAGCGACCACCCGGTGAGCGTCTCGACCAGCAACCATGCCACCTGCGCTTTGATGGACAGTGGACAGGTCCGCTGCTGGGGGGGGAATGACCGCGGACAGGTCGGTGACGGCACCCGCGTCAACAGATCTCAGGCAGTGCCGGTGACAGGCCTGCGAGGCGTCGTTCAGGTAGAAGTCGGGCTGGTTCACACCTGCGCGTTGATCAACGACGGCACTGTACGCTGCTGGGGTGCGAACGATGGTGCCCTGCTGGACGGTAGTGACAACGACCGCGCGACGCCAGTGCTCGCGCGCGATCTGGCAGACGTCAAACAGCTGAGTCTGGGCAACCGCTTGTGGTGCGCGCGCAAGCGAGACGATAGTTTGTTCTGTCATGTGCCGACCTGGGAGAAGTCCAATTCGCTCAGCGAGATAGACCGTGCGATCGACGTTCGTGATGTCGAGATAAACTATCAGAACGTCGCGCTCTGGCGCTCGGACGGCAGCGTACAGATGATCGGACAAGGCAACTTGCTCGGCTGGCTCGATGACGAGCCCTGTGTGAAAGAGGTAGTCGGCGGCTACGATCACACGTGCGTGCTCATCCACGACGGCAGTGTGCGTTGCACAGGCGACGGCAGCGAAGGACCTCCCAACGGAGAGTTGCTGGGCCTGCGACAAGCCGTCGGGATAACGGCAGGTTTTCAGCATACCTGCGCCCTGGTCGAGGCTGGTCTCGTGTACTGCTGGGGTGAGGGCTCGACCGGGCGGCTTGGCACAGGCAGCGACGACGACCAGATGCGTCCCACGCAAGTGCAAGGCTTGGAGCGTGTGCTCCAAGTCAGCGCAGGCAGCGAGCACACATGCGCGTTGCGGGACGACGGGCACGTGTTCTGCTGGGGCTCGAACCAAGTCGGACAATTGGGCGACACAACACACAACGACAGCTCCGTGCCGGTCGAAGTCCGCGGGCTTAGCAACTAACACTTCGCGCACGTTCATGAGTCGCTTCACGACCCGCAATTCACCGCTCAGGTCGACAGGGTCGCTTGATTCATTCAACGGGCGGTGCGCTCCGGGAGTGTGGTGGGGCCTTCGACCACGAGCATGGGACGGAGCTTGCGGAAGGTCGCTCGGCCAATCCCTTTGACGCGTAGGAGTTGTTCAACTGTGGAGAAGCGGGTGAGCTTTGCGCGCAGTTCCAGGATCGCTTGTGCGCGCGAGGGGCCGATGCGCGGTAGACGCTCGAGTTCTGCGGCTGTGGCAGTGTTGAGATTTACGACACCGGTGTGATTGCTCGGAGCTCGGCTCGCGCCTCGGGTCTTTATCGGTTCGCGCGACGGTGGGTGCGTGTCGCGTACGCTCGGTGGTGTGATATCGCCGGTATAGGTGGCTGCGTGCGCTGGCGTCGCGGCGGGTGATGCGACTTCGGCGGTATGTTCGGTTGCGCGCGCGGGTGTCGTGCTGGGCGATGCGACTTCGATGGTGTGCTTTGCTGCAAGCGGAGGCGTCTCGTTGAGCTGCGCGAAGGTGCTGCGCGGCGCTAGGCTCAGGACTAGCGCACACCCAAGGGCATACTGGATCCGCGGTGGTAATCTGCTGTTCATGATGCTCTCTCCGGTACGGATGGCCGCGGCAGCAAAGCCTGCCTGTGCGCGACACATGCCGCAGCTGTGTTGCAGCGCGTGTGCCGAGCCCGCCTGAGCATGACAGTGCCGCAGATCGACCCCTGGCGCGCGTGAGCCCGGACGCACGCCAGAAGATTGCAGCCGGCCGTCACCCGTTTCTTGTGAGCACTTAGCGACCGTGGCAGCCTGTACGGTTATGAAGATCTCGCTCTCGAACGATGCACCGCTGACCGTCGCGGTCGACTGGCTGGTTGTCCCCGTCTCCGGAAAAAAGCCGCTGCAAGACCCTCTGTTGCAGAAGCTGGATCGCGCGCTCGGCGGCGCGCTGGCGGCGCATGTGAAGGAAGAATCGTTCGAGGCGAAGCGCGGCAAAACACTGACCATGGCGCTGCCAGGCAAGGGTCGGGTGCGCGCCAAGCAGCTCTTGATCGTGGGGCTGGGCGAGGGCACCGGAAGCCAAGCGATGATGCGCTTGCTCGGCGTCAAAGCTGGCCGCATCGCGATGTCGCAGACGAGTCTGGGCGTCGTGGCGCCGACCACTGACCCCGCGTTGCTCGGTGCGCTCGCGGACGGCATCGGGACCGGCGCCTACCGCTACACACGCTACCTGACCGGTAGCCGGGTGCCGAAGCGGCAGCTCACCAAAGCCAGCATCCTGCTCGAGCGTAAGCCGAGCGTAGAGCAGAAGCACTCGGTGCACGAAGGCTCGGTTACCGCGCAGGCGGTGAACTTCGCGCGCGACCTCGTGAACTGCCCACCCAACGATCTGACCGCGACAGTGCTCGCGGACGAAGCCAAAAAGCGCTCGGATGCGCTCGGTCTCGACTGCAAAATTTGGGATAAAAAGGGCATCGCGAAGCTCAACATGCCGCTCCTGTTAGCTGTCAATCGTGGCAGCTACGAGGAGCCGCGCTTCATCCACATCACGTACAAGCCGAAGACGCTGCCGCAGGGCGCACCGCGCGTGGTCTTCGTGGGCAAGGGCCTCACGTTCGACGCAGGTGGTCTGTGCTTGAAGCCGGCCGGCTCGATGATCGACATGAAGTGCGACATGGCGGGCGCCGCGATGACGGTCGCGACCGTGCTCGCCGCCGCAGAGCTAGAGTTACCCATCGAGGTGCACGCGGTCGTGCCCTCGACTGACAACATGTTAGGGGGTAACGCGTTCCGTCCCGGCGATGTGTATCCGTCGCGCGATGGAAAGACGGTGGAGATCATCAACACGGACGCCGAAGGGCGCTTGGTGCTCGCGGATGCGCTGTCCTACGCGCGTGAGCTGGCACCTACTTATTTGATCGATCACGCCACCTTGACAGGTGCATGCACGGTAGCGCTTGGTCCGTACCGCGCTGGTATGTTCTCGAACGACGAGGGTCTCTTGGATCGCTACCGCCAAGCGGGCGAGACTACCGGCGAGCAGTTTTGGGCATTGCCCATGGACGAGGAGCTGCGAGACGAGCTGAAGAGCTCGATCGCAGACATCAAACACACAGGCTCGCGCTTGGGCGGCGCGTGCACGGCTGCGTTGTTCCTGCGTGAGTTCGTCGGCGACTGCCGATGGGTGCACTTGGACATCGCGGGCCCGGCGTTCACAGAGAAGTCGCAGGGCACGTTGCCGAAAGGCGGCACGGGCTTCGGCATCTTGACCGCTCTGCAGTTCTTACGCGACCTGGCCAAGGGCCGCTCGACCAGCCCATGATGAAGTAGCGCGATGAGCGAGCAGGGCGCAGACGCTGGGTCGCAAGTTGCGGCCGGAAGCGCTGCAGCGCTGCCGCTCACAGCTGCGGATGAAGAGTTTGCTGTGTTCGCGGCCGATCAACGCGTCAGCTTTCGCTACACGCGTTGGGTGTTTCTGCGCTCGCTCGGGTTTATCTATGTGGTCGCGTTTGCGATCTTGGTGAACCAAGGCCAAGCGCTGATCGGCTCGCAAGGGCTCTTGCCCGCGACGCGCTACCTGGAGCGGATCAAGCGGATCGTGGGCTTTGCGGAGCATCCCACGCTGTTCTGGTCGAACGCGAGCGACGGCCTGCTGCGTACGGCTGCAGTGGTCGGGCTGTGCTTGTCGCTGCTCATGCTCGCGGGAGTGGACCACCTCGCCGTGAGCGCGCTGCTCTGGCTCTTGTACCTATCGTTCGTGCACATCGGACAGATCTTCTACGGGTACGGTTGGGAGACGCTGCTACTCGAGACGGGCTTTCTCGCGATCTTTTTGGGTACGTTCAAGACCTGGAGCAGCGCGCGCGACCCGCAGCCGATGCCGCGCGTCATGTTTGTGTGGCTGTGCTGGTTGCTGTTTCGCCTGATGTTCGGCGCGGGCATGATCAAGTTGCGCGGTGACACTTGTTGGCGCGATCTGACATGTCTGTACTACCACTACGAGACACAACCGGTGCCGCATCCGCTCAGCCGTGTGCTGCACTTCTCGCCGACCTGGTTTCATCAGTTGGGCGTGCTGTTCAACCACTTCGTTGAAGTCGTGGTGCCCTTTGGATTGCTCGTGCCGCGCTTGCGCAATGTGGCTGCGCTGCTGGTAGTCGCGTTTCAAGCGTTTCTGATCATCAGCGGGAATCTCTCGTTCTTGAACTGGCTGACTATCGCTGTCGCTCTCGGCTGCATCGATGATCGATTCTGGCGGCGCGTCGTGCCGACTCGGATGTTTGCGCGCCCTGTCGCCGAGCGCAGCAGCCATGGGCGGCTGGTCGTGGTGGGCGTGTACAGCTGCGTGGTGATGCTGCTCAGCATCGAGCCCGCATTGAACTTACTGTCAGCGCAGCAGCAGATGAACAGCTCGTTCGAGCCGCTCCATCTCGTGAACACGTACGGCGCTTTTGGCAGCATCGGCCGGGAGCGCGACGAAGTGATCTTGGAGGGCACGGACGATCCCGATCCGCGGACTGGTCACTACCGCGCATACGAGCTCAAGTGCAAGCCGGGCGACGTGGGACGCGCACCATGTTTGATCACGCCGTACCACTATCGCTTGGATTGGCAGATGTGGTTCGCGGCGCTCTCCAGCTTCGATCGCCAGCCGTGGCTCGCTCACTTGATCTACAAGCTGCTCTACAACGACCCTGGCGCGCTCGGTCTGATCGCCAACCAACCGTTTCCCGACGCGCCGCCGCGCTTTATCCGCGCGGAACGCTATCGCTACCGCTTCACCAAGCTCGGCGCGGCAGGCTACTGGGAACGCGAACGCATCGGCAGCTACGCGCCCGCCTTTTCGCGCGACGACCCGCGGCTCCTCCGGTTTCTGCAAAGCTACGGTCTGCGCTGAGCCAGCCCGATTCCCGACATGCCGGTTCTCCCGGTTGTCCCGCGTCTCGCGTGGCCCGCCGCCAACGGCGGCGGGAGAGCTGCCGTCGATTCGTCATGTATATGGTTCCCCGACAGTGCGACCTGATATTTGGGGGGACGGAAACCAACGTTGATGTGTCTTGGTGACTGCTCGCTCACTACCATTGCGCGTGCGAGTGAACATAGTCACTACCGACTGACCGGCCCTACAGCTAGTGTTCAGTTGACACCGGGCGCCTTGTGTACGCCCGGGTAAAACCGCCGAGGCATCATGACCACGAAACGGGCCCGAAAGATTTGCTTCGATCGCGTTCTGCCAAGTGAGCTGTTCAAGGCCAGAGATGAGCAGCTCGTCTCTCTGCCCAATGGGCGCATGAGAGCGATATCCCCGCTGCGCAAGCAGTGGGTGAACGGAAGCACGCTTCGAATCCGCTTTCTGAGCGGCACCACGCAGCAGCAGAAGATGGTGCGCGACATCGCGCCCGAGTGGACCAAGCACGCGAACCTCAACTTCGAGTTCACGGAGGATGCGCGCGCTGAGATCCGTGTGTCCTTCGACGAAAACGACGGCGCTTGGTCGTACGTGGGCACTGACAATTCGAGTATCCCGGTGCAGGCGGCGACGTTGAACCTCGGCTGGCAAGACGAAGCGGTCATCTTGCACGAGTTCGGCCACATGATCGGCCTCGCCCATGAGCATCAGAACCCGCAAGGCGGACTGATCTGGAACGAAGAGGTGGTCATTCGCGATCTGAGTGGCCCACCGAACTATTGGGACGAGGCCACGATCCGACATAACGTGCTGGAGAAGTACTCGGCGGATCAGATCCAAGGCACGAAGTTCGATCCTGCATCGATCATGCTTTACGCGTTCCCGGATGATTGGACGCAGAATCCCGGCGGCACGCAGGAGAACTCCAAGCTGTCGCAGATCGACAAAGACTTTGTCCGCAGCGCACAGATGTACCCAGGCCGCGGCACGACTACGCCCGAGCCGCACGCCGTCGAAGTGCCGATCATGCGCGGAACGGCCGGCTCGATCGCCCGCGCTGGCGAAGAAGATCTGTTCGCCTTCCAGGTGGATCGCGCAGGTCGCTATCTGATCGAAACCACCGGCAGCGCTGACCTGTTCATGACGCTGTTCGGCCCGAACAGCCTGACCCAGAAGCTCGCTGAGGACGACGACAGCGGCGCAGACACCAACCCGCAAATCTCGACCAGCTTGCAACCCGGCCGCTATTACGCACGCGTCAGACACTACAACCCGTCGCAAACGGGCTCGTATGAGATTCGCGTGATCTCACTGGGTCGCTGAACAGTCAGCAGCGATGAGCGCGTGGCAGGCTGCGGAAGCTCGAACCGTTGGAATCTGCAGCTTTCGCAGCGCGGCGGTGTCCGTGATGACGTCCATCGTCGTGATGCGTCCGGCGCTCACTGCAAAGGACAACGCGATCGCGAGCCGGCCGCGCGGTGCCACGATCAACGAGGGTCTGCCTGCGATCGAGACGAGCTCTGCCATGCGTGCGGACTTGGTGTTGTGGAGCGCCTCGCGCGAGACGCGCGGTGTGGCCGTAACCTCTGTGGAAAACCACGGCAATGCGAGTGTCTGGCATCGGTCTCCTCCTGCACCGTGTTGACGAACACGTGCCGGAGAGGTGACCGCTCGTAACAAGAATTATTGTGCGAGGCAGACGTAGTCGCCGCGACTGAACTTGCCGTTTTGCGCGAGCGTCTGCACCTGCGAAAAGCCCGCTTCGCGCATCAGAGACTCGACGCGCTCAGGCTCGTAAATGGTGAACCCGTGGGTCGTCACCTTGCCGAACTCGCGCATCTTGCTCGCACCGCTGAAGCCGAGCGCCAAGCGGCCGCCCTGGCTCAACACGCGCCGCAGCGATCGCAGCCCGGCAAGCGGATCGGGCCAAAAGTAGATCGTGTTCGTCGTGCAGATCGCTTGGACGAGCCCATCGCGCAGCGGAAGATCCGCGACATCCGCGCAGATCACGTTGAGACGACCTGCGGCGATGGGTTTGCGCAGCGTCGAGCTCGCTGCGAGCACGACGTCGGCGGAGAAGTCGACGCCCCAGAGTGGAGCATCGGTGCGTGCAGCTGCGAGCTGCAACCCGAGCCCGCCGCCGAAGCCAAGATCCATAAACGCATCGCCACGCGAAAGCGCGAGCGCGTCGACTGTCGCGTTGATCAGCTCAGCGTTCCCACGATTGAGCACGCGCGTCATCACGATGCGCCCAAACGGTCCCGAAGGCTGCCGGAGCTGCGCCGCGATGTAGCGGTGTGGAATGAGCGGTGAGAGCAGGAGCTCGGCGCGAGAGACGCTTTTCATGCGCGCAATCTGCCATGATTGCTGCACGGCTCCAATGCCGCTTTGCATGCTTGTGCCCGACGAGCCCCTGGACGAGGGGCATCGCCGGGTGAGGCATCACATCGAGCTGGTCTGTGAGGGGGCGCTGCTGAGCTGGCGGATCTCGATCGTGCCAGAGGCATTGCGTAGCGCTTGGGTGCGCTTCCAGATCTCTTCGCCGGCCTTGCGATCGACGCCGCGGATCGAGACGCGGAAGGTTTGGCCGGACTCGCGCGCGGAGATGCTGCGGATCCCTGCTGCGCGCAGTGGATGTTGCGCTGACGCTGTGCCGCTCTGAGCTGCGGCGTAGCAGGAGAGCGCGCGCTCCAAGTAGGCTTCGTTGATGCCGGCCTCGGCTGGGATGTAGATCTCCGCGCCTTCGATGTAGAGCGGCTTTGGTCCGTCGAAGTGCGGTACCTGGTGATAGGCGGGTGTCACGCGTTCGATGTTGCTGGTTGCGAGTAGCTGCTGGACGCGCTGGTCGAGATCGGTGATCGACTCGCAGCGTGTGCCTGTGACTTGGTGACTCGCGACTTGTGATGATGTGGTCGCGCAGCCTGCGGCGGCTAGCAGGGCGCCGATGATGGTCAGAGTGGAGCGCTTGCTGGACATGTTCTCTCCTGAGTGGGGCTTCAGACGCTGGCTATTGCAAGGAAAAGAAACCGGAACGAAATGTAGCCGAAACTGTTCTGTGCTGCCAGTACCCAGCGCGCGCCGGGCGATGGGTTGTGCGTGAACGATCGAGTTGGCGTGTGCGTTTTCGATCGTTAGATAACTGTTAGATGTTACATGCGCATCGCGCGAGGTTGTGAGCGCGACACAAATGTTGTTCGCTGCGGCGCGATTCGCCGGCTGACGCTACATTCCTGCCGCTTCTGGCGTCAGCGTGGGGGCGAGCGCGATCACCGCACTGCAGATCGTCGCATCGTCGCCGACAGCTTCGGTCGGTTGCAGGCGTGCGAGCTGCGCGAAGTGCAGCGCGGGATCGGCTGCGCGCACGGCGGACGACCCGAGAAAGGGTGAGCCATCGAACGCCATGATGTTGGGCTCGGAGTCCCAGCTCAATGGCAATGTGAAGCGCGATCTGACGTCAGATACTACGCCAGACAGCGAATTCCATTCTCTGACTGCGGAGAAGATCTTGCCGGTGACTGTGCCAGCGCAGGTCCCGGTGATGCCCGGTTGGCCGTCGCCATCCCAGTCTTCCCAGCCGGGTCGTCCCGCAGCAGCCATCTCTTCCGCAGTCGGAAGCGCAGTGGCCGGCTCGAGATAGTGCGGCACTGTCGCGCCGAGCACGCTGTACTCTCGCGCGATGTCCACTTGGCAACCGCTCGCAGTCATCACGCTCGTGCCTTTGCGGCCAGCGAGCTGCACGTTCTTCCGGATGCCTGGCCATGCCGCCGAGAAGTCGACGGTTACCGCGAACGATCCTTCGCTTAGCGCATCCAGTCCGCACATTACGCCCTTCTCGACCGTGACGACGTCCCCCTGCTGCTTCAGCTCGTAGTACACGTACGTGTGTCCGGTCTGCTGGTTGCCGAGGGCTTCGGTCACCTTGTGCATGGTGAGCAGCCAGCGACCTGTAAGATCGCACGGCGCCGCCGTCGTGACCGCCTCCACGGGCCGCTCGTAGCCGACCTGCCCAGACGATCCAGACGAACCAGACGCGCCAGCGGCAGCGACTGCACTCATCCCCGCGCCGCCGGGAGCGGCAGACCCAAGGGTTGGACGCGTTGCAGCTGGTGGCGTCGCCCGCTGTCCGGCTTGACTCAGCTCTCCATAAAAGCCCGCGCCGACTGAGTCGCGCGCGTAGTCGCAAGCGGCTACAAAAACGAGCAGCAGGAGCTGCAACAGCACCAACATCTCCTGTGCTTCTGCCTGGAGTCGGCCCGGAGCGCAACGCGAGACTGCGCTTGGCACAGCGGTGGTCGAGTCTCTGGCGACATCGGATACAGCGCCGCCCTATGTTGGGAGCAACTCACGCCGCCGAAACGGCATGAGTTGCTACGACAAGCTCAGACCTGTGCGCGCTCGCTCTGGCGAGTTATCGCGAGCTTGTCGATGAATGCGCTGATCGCAGCGCTCGTGTCGTTGCCCGGATAAACGAGCAGGCGCGGGTCTTCGGCACCGTTGGAGAGCGTCGGCGAGATCCCGGCGACGTCCAACAGGCTCTGTGCTTTTCCTAACAGTAAGATCGGCTTGCGGCTACGATACTGATCTTTCAGAAAAGCATGGGCTTTGCCGCTGTCGAGCAAGATCTCGATCGCGGCTTCGCCATTCGGAATCACCATGGCATCCCACGTATCCGATGCCGCTGCGTCCATCGACACGTCGATGTCGAGCGTCGGCGAATTGATCGAGCTGGCTCGGCCCAACGTGATGCCTACCAAGCACGGAACCGCACCTTCCGCGGATAGCGCTTCCTTGATCCGAAGTGTGGACTCCCCATCGCAGCCGCTGGTGACGACGATGGCGATCTTCGGGGTCTCGCGGGCGGACTTGGACTGGGCTAGCATGATGCTTTCTCCGTCTGTGCTCGGGTTGCTGACTGAGATTGCAAAGCGTGCGCCATCACGGGAACCGGCTGGCCAGCCTCCAAACGCACCGCGGCCCCCGGAAAACACAGCTGCGCTGCGTCCAGGGGCGCAAATGCGTCGCACACTATCTACTGTTGCGGGCCGTTCGCTTCGGCCGCTTTGTCGGCCGTTTTGATCGGGTACATGAACGGCTTCAGCGTGCGGATGTGCTCGACCACGCGCTGGATGTCGCCGCGCGACATGACGGTGTGGTACTCCGCCATGTTCTGCAGCGCAGTGCCGCCTGGCAGCACGGCGCGCGCACCGAATGCCGTCACACGCTCCTGCTCCGAAGCCGGGCGTTCGAGCCAGTTTTCAGCGTTGCGGCCTGAGCCTTCGAGCACATACACCGCGAAGTAGCTGGTGTCGTGGACGAACTTGCCGTTCGCATCGTTGTAGCCGCCGTGGCAACCACCGCAGTTGTTGAGTGGCTCGGCGAACTCGGTCTCTTCGTAGAGCTCTTTGCCCGAGCGTCCAGTGTCCTTGGGCAACACGATACAAGACAAACCGAGGCAACCATTGACGCCCGTGCATGAGTGCTCGGTGAGCATCGCTGCGCCCGGGCCCCAATCGCCATACGAGAAACCCGCGCAAGCGTTGTGGCCGCCACAGGCTGCATGGATCTGCGTGTAACCTCCACGCTGATCACACATCGTGGTGAGCTCCGCGAATTTGTATTCCTTCTGCTCGGCGGAGATCGTCTTTTCGTCCGTCGTCAGGAGCAGCGGGCGCGCTTTTTCCTTGAGCGCAACGAGCTCGTCCTTGAGGGTCTTGATCTCAGCCTTCAAGTTGCTCTCGGTCTTCTCCAGCTCGGAACGCGCGGAATCGACCATGCCGCTGCACAGCTTCGAGAGCTCGCCGTCGTCCGACTTGACCGCTTTGCTGGCTTCGTTCTTCGCCTCGTCGACCTTGTCGTTGCACGCCGCCTCGGCGTCCGAGACCATGTCGCTGCACAACGCGTCGACGTCCTGATCGGCGCGCGCTTGTTCGACCTGCTCTTTGCAGAGCGCATCGATGTCGCGAGAGCTGAGCTCGTCACTCTCCTGAAGCGCATCGCTATGCGTGTCGCCCTCGCAAGCGCCGACGCTCAGCCCGAGCAAACCGGACACCGCCGCAGTCAGCAAACGCGCGCTGGGAACCAGCGACTCCACCCCTTTGGAACCAGACCTATGCATTCGATGCGGACTCCTATCCGCGCCGTTTGTCGCGCGCCGCAGGCCTGCACGCAAGCACCGGAGCCGCGTCATGGTGTCGCAGGTCAGCGACTCGCTGCTAACAGCTGCTCGAGGATGTGCGCCACGCCGTCTTCATCGTTCGAGCCCATGTGCAGCTGCGCGACCGCCAGTACCTCACGGTGCGCGTTGGCCACTGCGACGGAGTGACCTGCCCACTCCAACAAGGATCGTGAGCCCACTGGCCTCCGCGGCTTGCAGGGCCGCTCGGATGCGGGCCGAGAAGCGCAACAGGATGCCATCGAGGTCGAGCGCGACGAGTCGCAGCGCGCGCGGCTGGGGTAACTCCAACATGGCGCTGCCCGTCTATCATGAGACACGCTACGCGAGCGTTACACCGGTCATCGAGATGGACGTCGCCTCGCGTCTGAAGCACTATCCGGGCTCGTGCCGAGCGTTTCCTGCAGCCTTCGCTACTTGCGCCTTGCCTGGCCACTCTTGGGCCTCGTGACGAGCCCGCTCGCGGCATCTCCGAGCGTGGGTGCAAAGCCGGAGCTGCCGATGGCCCCCGTGCAGTCGATCTTTCACATCGCGAAGAGCGAGAACAAGAACCAGGTTCACTACGCGGTGAAGGTCGACGCTGCTTGCAAGCCGGTCGGCACGCGCCCGGTCTACGGGTACTGGCGCGAGCTCGAGCGCGGACCGAACGTGACTTCTCCGCTCTTGGATCACGAGCAGCGCGCGTACGGTGTGAACGAGCCGCGCTCGATCAAGCAGCTCGCGGCGTCGGCAGAGATCCTGTTCAGCCTGCGCGCTTTCCCCGAACGGCCGCTGATCGTACAAGTGTTTCGTGCCGCTGACCGCTGCGTGGCGCGAACCGTCACGCAGATCAAAGCGCAATCGGCGCTGTTGCAGTCGATCTACATCGATATCGGGTTCTTATTCAGCATCAACTACGCAATGTTGACTGGCGTGCGCGTGCAGGACGGCCAATCAGTGCAGGAGAAGGTCCATGAGTGATCGATGGTGTGCAGCGGCGCTGGCTGCGTGCTTGCTTTCGGTGGGCTGCGGTCCTTCCGCGGCCGAGCTCGCAGCGCGCGCCCAGCAGGACACGCTGCAGCGTGAGCTCAACGAGACGCGTCAGTACAACGATGATCTCAAGTTCCGTCTGCAGCTCGCGCAAGCCCGCAGCAAGCTGCTGCTCGGGCTCGTGCAGGGCTTGACCATCGACCCGGATCACTTTGCGCCGACACCCGAGAAGCTCGCGACCGCGGATGCGTCGCTGAAGTCGATCGATCGCGATGTCGAGGCGTTGATCTCGACCGTTCGTACCTCACGTCAGAATGCCGCCGAGCTGCGCGCGCAGCGCGAGGCGTTGCAGCGTGAGCTGGCGGACGCGCGGCACACCATCGAGCACGCGCGTTCGGTGCAAGCCAGCGTGGACGCGCGCATGACGGCGCTGCAGCGTATCCTCGCGCCGATGAGTCAGCTCGTGAGAAGCGGTCGCATCAACGTCGGAGTGACGTTCGGTCGCTTCGCGATCCAGCTGCCTGAGTCTGCGTTGTTCGCGCAGAGCCAAGCCGGCTTGAGTGAGGATGGCAAGGTGCTCTTGGCGCGCGTCGTCGACGGCCTGCGCAGCACGCCGGATCGCCAGTATCGATTGGCCAGCCCGGCGGAGCCTCTCGGCAAGCGCGCTGCAGCGCAGCGTGAGCTCACGCTGGCTCGCAGCGTTGCGCTGCTCGACTACTTGCGTACGCACGAAGTCAGCGCGGAGAGCGCGGTCACGACCACGCATCAGCCAGAGCAGCCACTCGGCAACGATCGCTACTTCGCGATCAGTTTGGTGCCCAAAGCAGAAGAGCTCCCGACGCTACCGAGCACAGAGCAGCTGTTGGCCCCGCAATAGATTCTTCGCCGAGTACACCGCGAGGCCTGGTTACGGCGTTCCGCCACCCTTGCGATAGATGCTGCTGCCGCCATGAGCGGCAGCAGCGCAGGTGTGAGCGCTGTGGTGTCTGGCTGTGGATCTGTAAGTGCTAGTTGCTGCTTGATGGCTTGCGCGAGGTTGGGCGTAGCTGCGCTTCGAGTACGATAGAGGGTGGGGCTTTCGGGCAGGTTCTGGCCGCGAGGGGATCACACCGATGTACAGCTGGAAGTGGATATCGTTTGCGTTGTGCCTTGGTGCCGCGCCGCTGCACGTGTCCGCGGACCCGCCGGACCATGCAGCCAACAAGAAGCTTCCGCCAGACGTTCTCATGGCGCGACATCATGAGGCCCGGCAGCCGCCAACGGCTGCAGGTGCTGATTCCCCCGAAGGCGCCGCTAAGCAGGGTGCTGATGCTCCGCGCCAGCCGAGGGCGGCGGCAGCTGCCAGCGCGCGGGGGCCTGAGGTCCATGCGCTCCAAGGCGCACGCGAAGGACTGCGAGCAGGCCAAGGCAACCTCAGCGTCGCAGCGCAGCGGTTGGAACAAGCGGCGACGCTGCGCGAGCGCGTGGAGCAGGCGCGCTTACGCGCGTGGACGCGTTGGAAGTCCAAGCTCCTGACAGAGGATGCGATCGACTCGAAGATCCAGCGTGAGCTCGAGAAGCACGCGCGCCGGGAAGCCAAGCTGCAGCGCCTCGGCGCGCTGGCCGAGCAAGCGGGTGACACGCAAGCGCTCGAGCGTCTGGCTAAGCTGCAAGCGCTCGAGGCCTCGTTGCACGACAAGCATATGCAAGCCTTGATGACGAAGTCGGCTCGCGCCGCAAAGGAGTCAGCACAGCCATGACCAAGCTCTTGGGTTTGCTTGCCGCTGTTGGCGTCATGGCTTGCAGAGTGCCGAGCGCGCCGGAGGCAGAGCCTGCGCCCGAATCGAGCGAGCCTGTCGCCGCACCCACGCACCCGGGCCACCGAGACAAGTCGACCGCGACCCCGAGCGCGCACAAGCTGCCCGTCGCCGAAGACTTCCAAGCGGAGACCGCAGCCGCGATCGTGCAAGGCAACTATCGCGCACAGCTCGACGCGCTAGAGACCGAGCTACACGCTGAAGCGAAGTAGCTGAGCGCACGCGAGCAAGCCACTCACTTGCTCGCGCGTGCTTATCCGCAAGGGCCTACGGTGCGCCGCTGCCCGCGACAGGCATCGCTGCCGAGCCTGCTGCTGGTGCCGGAGCACCTGCCGTCGCAGTCGAAGTCGAAGGCGCTGCGGTACCGGCTGCACCGGTAGCCGGCGTCGTTCCGCCTGGCGCAGGTGCAGAGCTGCTGAGGGGAGGGCCCATGCCCGGAACGCATGCCGCTGGCGGCGGCAGCTCGATGAAGCCACCGAACATGACCATCGCGTCTTCGATGCTGCCGCAGGGCATTTGCATGAAGTTTTGCCCGTTGAGACCACAGCGCCCGTCCGCTGTACAACAGCTCGCGATCTCAAAGCCCATGAGCTCAAGGCGTGCGCACTGCGGGTCAGAGTCCGGGATGAGTCGACAGGTCGGCTCCTCCGTGGTCATCGGCCCGCGACCGATCGTCCCGCACTCTCCTTCGGGTGTGCAGCAAAGGTTGAGCATGGCGCCCATCGATGACGCTTCGGGCGGCAGCGCGGCCAACGGCTTGCACACCTCGTTGGTGCACTCCATGCCACCCGTCTCGAGGGCAGTTCCCAATGGCGCAGTGCCGCGACTGCGTCCCATTGCTTCGTCGAAGACAGGTGGAGGCGTGACCTCGCTCGCGGCACCTGCTTGCGCACCCATGGCAGGGTCTGTGCTCGCTGTGCCCGCAGCACCGGCGACTGCTTCAGCTCCGGCGCTGCCCGTGCTGCCCGCAGCTGCAGCGGCGGGTGCAGCTGTGGACGGCGCCGGTGCACCGGCCTCTCCTGCGGGTCGGCTCGCGGGCACAATCGTGCTCGTGACGGGAAAGCGCCGAGCAGGCATCCCTGCGCTGCCGGCGCTGCCGCCCCTCGCTGCAGGAACAGGCGCCTGTTGTACGGCGGGAGTCATCGACTCTGTGCTCGCGGCAGGTTCTGCCTGCTTCTTAGCAAACGGATTGCAGCCGGCGGCACAGAGTGTGACGAAGCAAATAAGTAACTGACATGAATGTTGGCGTAGCATGCGCGCGGGATACTGATGGCTGTGCGGGACACTTTCAATATTCCCTCGTGCAGACACTGCGACTCGATGCAGCCGGTTTGCGCAGCAGCAGCATGACCCGAATCTCGGGATGTTGTGTCACTCGCGCGCGCTCGTGCTGCCTTGCCCAAAGCGTGCCCAGCCGTACGCATCTTCGGGATGCTTGATCTCTTTCCATGCAGGCTCGAACGCGCCTTCTTGCAGATCACCGAGGTGGTCGACAATGCAACGTTGCAGCTTGGCGACATAACCTCCGCGCACGCCATCGAGCTTGAAGGGTCGCGTGACGAGCAGGTTGGGCGCAGCGAGAAACGGCAGGTTGAAATAGCCGAGTTTCGCGTAGTTCTTGCGGACGAGCTGATAGGGGGTCTGCACTGGCAAGTCAAAGGCGGCGAGCCCGATCCCGCTGTCGCGCGCGAGCGCATCGACTGTAGGGCTGGGCCAGCCGTTCATCGTAAAAATTGCTGCGACGTCGCCCGTCTTGAGCGCGCTCAGCGCTTGCTCGTCGCTGAGCACGTCGCTGAACTGAAGGCCGAGCCCGAGCTGCCGATCGAGCATACGCCCGAGCAGCTGCGCCGAGCCGACGAAGGCTACGGGCAGTCCTTTGAGCTCGCTCAGCTTGCTGACCACGACGGTCTTTTCTTCGCGCTGCCAGAGCGTCGCGAGGCTGCGCTCGCCAGTGACCGTGTAGCCCGCGCGCCGCACCAAGATGTGCAGCAGGTTGGCATGCGCGGGGAGGATCGCTTGCAGCTCGGCAGTATTCTCGTCGGATTCTTTCATCGTGTGCAACGTATCGAGCTGCACGAATCCGATGTCCGCCTTGTTCGCGGAGAGCGCCACACTGTTTTGCAGCCCACCTTCCGTCTCCACCTCACATAGCTGAACTTGTGAGCCACACACCCTGCGCATGTCGCTGTACAGCCGCGAGAAGCCTTTGCCCTTCCTGCCTGTGGCGACGCGCACCTGACAAGTCGAGTCGTCTTGCGCGAGCAACGGCATGGTGACCGAACCAAAAACCAGCACAACGCACAACCAAACTATGTGTCTTTGCATGGCGAACCTCCTGTTAGTAGTCAGAATCCAAATGTCACGTTCGTACGCGGTAGCGAATCGCTAGGCTCTTCGCTTGCAGCCAGGAGCAGTATGAGGATCAGCAGCGCTGCGAGCGTAAGCAGCGAGCCGAGTCGGAGCTTGTGCCAGTAAGTCATCACAGCTCTCCTGACAGGCGCGGCAGCTGCACATCCTGCAGCTCGACTTGGCGCAGCTCGATCTCCAAGCTCGCGAACACTTGATCGAAGCTGAGCTGCACCGCGCGCGTCGCTTCGTCACTGAGCAGCTCGCGCACGATGCTCTCGCGGTCGCTGGCACGCAGGCCGTTGAGCACGCTGCGCCCGGCTTGGGCGAAGCTCCACTCGAAGCGCTTGACCTGCAAGTGCCGCTTGTATTCGACCAGCGCCGCTTCGGCGTTGGCGAGCTGGCCCAGATGGTGCGCGTGAAAGCCCTGCATCTTCTGCAGCGCCGCCGCTTGCTTGTGCGTGTCGTGTTTGGGGTCCGCCGCCATGCGCTGCGCGAGCATCTCGCGCATACCTTCGATCTGCGCAGCGATCGCAGCCAGTGCGGCGCGGTAGCGTTCGAGCTGAGTGCTGCGTTCCACGAGCGCACCGAGCAGCTCTTCGACGGGGTTCTCTCGCGCCTCGTTGAGCCGCGCCCGCAGTAGGCGCTGCTCGAGCAGCTTTCCCCAGTGCGGCAGCGCCTGGAGGCCGAGCCAACCGAGCCCGCCGAGCGCACACAGCGCGAGTAAGCCGGCGCCCGTTTTGACCGCACACCACAACACAGGACCGAGCGCGCATAGCAGCGCGACGCTCGCGACGAACATGGCAGCCCGCAGCCATGAGATGCGCTCCTGATCGATCTTGGATCGCATACGCCACCTCCTCCTTCAGATTGCGCTGAGCTCAGTCAGCGCGACTTTGCCGGGATCATGCAGGACCGCGCGCATGCGCTCGGTGTCGAGATCTCCGCCCCACTTGGCGATCACCAAGGTCGCCACCGCATTTCCCACCAGGTTTGTGAGCGCTCGCGCTTCCGACATGAAGCGATCGATGCCCAAGAGCAGCGCGAGACCCGCGACCGGAATGGTGCCTACGCTGCCGAGCGTCGCGGCCAACACGATGAAGCCACTGCCGGTGACGGCGGCGGCACCCTTCGAGGTCAACATCAGCACGGCTAACAAGCTGAGTTGTTCGGGAAGGCTCAGGTCGGTGTTCGTGGCTTGTGCGACGAACATCGCCGCCATCGTCAGGTAAATGGAAGTGCCATCCAAGTTGAATGAATAGCCTGTGGGCAGCACCAAGCCGACCACAGTCTTGCTCGCGCCGAGCGCTTCGAGCTTGGCGAGCAAACGCGGGATCACGGGCTCGGACGATGACGTGCCCAACACGATCAACAGCTCTTCGCGCAGGTACTTGATCAGCTTCCACACCGAGAACCCGTGCGCTCGCGCCACCGCGCCCAATACGCCGAAGATGAAGAGTAAACAGGTGGCGTAGAATGTCGCCATCAGCTTCAGCAGCGGTAGGAGTGAGCCGAGGCCGTAGTGACCGACTGTAAAGGCCATCGCCGCCAACGCGCCGAGCGGCGCGAGCTTCATCACGAAGCCCACGATGTTGAACAGCACCTCTGAGAATGCGCTCACGACGTCGATCAACACACGTCCGCGCGTGCCTAAGCGTTGCGCCGCAAACCCGAACAAGAGTGAGAACAACAGCACTTGCAGCATCTCGCCCTTTGCAAAGGCGTCGACGACCGTGTTTGGGATCGTGCTCAGTAGAAACTCGCCGAACGAGTGCTGCGGCGCGTGGGTGTAGCCTGCGAGCACGCTGACATCGAGCTTGCTCGGGTCGACATTCATGCCCGCACCGGGCCGCAGAACATTGATCACCAGCAGCCCCAGGAGCAACGCGAGTGTGCTTCCGACCTCGAAGTACAAGAGCGCGAGGCCTCCCGTTTTGCCGACCTTCTTCATGTCTCGCGCGCCCGCGATGCCCACGACGATCGTCGAGAACACGAGCGGTGCGACCAGCATCTTGATCAGCCGGATGAAGCCCTCGCTGAGCGGCTTGAGCTGGGCCGCGACGCTCGGATGCAAGTGCCCGAGCAGCGCTCCGAGAGCGATGGCCATCAGCACTTGCACATACAGGTTTCGATAGAATGGTTTGCTTGTCATACGAACACTCGATGCGGGGTTCATCGGGTGTTACGGGTTGACAGCTCCGGTTGTGACAGGTGGAGCGCGTGTCACGTGCTGGCGTCTCTGACGATCGCGCAGGCCGCACACATCGAGCTCTCGCTGTCGCAGCAGCTCGCGATGGCCTTCACGTTGATGATGACCTCGAAGAGCGTCGCGGGCGTACCGCGGGCCGCGCTGGTGATCATCGCAGGTACGTGCCAGAGCTTTGGTTTGCCTGGTGAAAATCGGCGTCGCCACGCTGCTCGCCGTGGATGAGCTGATGGACATGGCGCGCACCGCGATCAACGTCGTGGGCGATGGCTTGGCTTGTGCCGTGGTCGCTTGCTGGCCGGGAGTGCTCGAAGAGGTGGCTCCATGTAGGCAGGACGACCCACCCGCGGCGCTTGTCACAAGCCCGGGCGCGAATCCGTAGACTCTTGTAGAACCATTCTGCCTGAGGCGCCCCATGCCCGAGACGCCAGCTAAAAAGCCCAACGCCCGCATCGCGCTCTCGACCCACTGGTCGGAGCTCAAGCTCGCGGCGCAGGCCGCCACTGCGCTTCCCGAGGCGCGCGCCGCTTTCCAGGGTTTCTGCGAGCGCTATTGGTCTGCGGTCCATAGCGTGTTGCGCAGCCGCTACGGCGAGGCGCAGGCCCAGGACCTGACGCAACAGTTCTTCCTCAAACACATCATCGAGCGTGAGGCGCTGCGTAAGCTCGACCCGGAGCGCGGCAGTTTCCGGGCGTGGCTGTACACCGCGCTCTCACGCTTCGTGATCGACGAGTGGCGGTGCAGCACCAGCGCCGCTCGCGATCATCGCCTCGAGCACGCGCTCGACGAACGGATATCGAGCACGCCGAGCATGAGCGTGTCGAGCTACGAGTGGCACTACGCGCACGCGCTGGCGGAGCGCGCGCTTGCAGCGCTGCATGCGCGTTGGGCGCCGAAGTTCGCTGCCCATCGCAACGGTGCGACAGTCGATCAGCCGATCATGGTGAGCTGGCTGGTCGATCGCGATGCGCAGCGCATCGCAGAAGTGCTCGGGATCAAGCTGGACAACGCACGCCAAACTGTCAGACGCATGTATGTCGATTTGTGGCAGCTGCTGGAGGCGGAGGTCGCTCAGACTGTGGAGCCCGAGCACGTGGCCTCGGAGCTCGATGAGATCTGTCACATCCTCGGCGTGCAATCGCCGCGCACGGCTGACGCATGACACAAGGTGTATGTGCGCAGTGTGCTCGACCGCTCTTGCGCGACACGCCGTGCTTCGCCTGTGCCGCGCGGCCCAGCGATCTCGACCTACCCGAGCAGATCGGTCCGTACCCGATCTTGCGGGAGATCGGCACCGGTGGCATGGGCTCGGTGTACGCAGGGCTGCAACACTGTCCGTCACGTCAGGTAGCGATCAAGGTGATCAAAGATGGTGTGTTCGCTGACGCCGGGCTGCGGCAGCGCTTTGTCAGCGAGCGCGAGATCGCGGGCGCATTCGAGCACCCGAACATCATTCGTGTTTACGACGCGGGTGAAGATGCCGACGGTCAGCTCTACTACGTGATGGAGCTGGCGTCGCGCGGCACGCTTCGCGACTTTCTTCGCAGCGAGACGATGCCCATCCGCGACGCAGTGCGCTTGGTGGTCGAGGTCACGCTCGCCGTGGACTATGCGCATCAGCGCGGCGTGCTGCACCGCGATCTCAAGCCGGACAACATCTTGATCGGCGAGGACAAGCGGGCGCGTGTTACCGACTTCGGCGTCGCGCACGTGCTCGCCGCTGCCAGCGGCAACGATACCGAGTGCGAGCGCACGCTGGTTGGCTCGTATCCGTACATGGCACCCGAACAAGCAGGCGCGCGCGAGCTGAGCCCGGCCGCAGATGTCTACAGCCTGGGCGCGATCTTGTACGAGCTCGTGCATGGGGCGCCGCCGTACGCGGCAAGCAGTCGCGCTGAGCTGCTGCACGCGCTGGAGCAGGGGCCGCCCGCGGCACTGCGTGGTCTCGACTACGACCTGGAAGCTGTGATCATGCGCGCGTTGGCGCACAACCCGAGCGAGCGCTACGCCAGCGCGGCCGAGCTCGCCGAGGATCTGCGGCGAACCTTGGGCAGGCGTGCACCCGTGGCACGATCACCCAGTCTGCGCGGAAGGCTGGTCAGCGCCTTGGTGCATCACGCGGCGTGGTTCAGCATTCTGGTCGCGGCGCTCTCGATCAGCGCGCTGCTGATGTTCGCGCTCAATCAAGCGATGTTGCGTGCGAGCTTGCGCGAGCACGCGCACCTGCGCCAGCAGACGCAACGCACCGCCAGCGCGATGGAGAACATCTTCAAGTACGTCGCCGGTGTCAGTCGCCAGCTCGCGGAAGATCCGCGCACGCGTGAGGTGCTGACGCGCGCGCCCGAGCGCGCCGATGAGGCGTGGCTCGAGCGCATCGCGAAGAACAACGACCTCGTTCACTCGGTGTTTCTGCTGACGACGGCCGGCGCGCCGGTCGCGCACTATCCGCACGAGACCGAGAGCTATTTTCAGTTGCAGCTCCAACGGCGTGTGTATTTTCGCGGCGCCAACATCGCGGAGCAACAGGGCTTGCGCCTCGGTGTGTTTGTCTCGCCGTTGTTCACGTCGCGTGGTCGCGATGGCCTGACCAAGCTTGCGTTCTCCACACCGGTTTATGGTCCGGATCGCCAACAGCTCGGCGTGGCGGTGGCCACGGTCGCGCTGGAGAAGCTCGCACACGAGGTGGAGCACCCTGCGCTGACGCTTGTTGCACCGCGTGAGATCGAGCTCAGCGACGCGCGCGCGACGAGTGTCGAGCTTGTGCGCGTGGAACACGCGCCGACTGGAGAGCTGCGCCTGCAGCCTGCCAGTGCCGAGGCGCGACAGCTCTACGTCGCCAACGTCGCGCGCACGGACTACGCCGTCGTAGCGAGCCTGCGTGAACCGGCGCTCGGTGCCGTGCGCTATGGGCTCATGACCGGTGTCATGGCGTTGGTTTGTTTGTGTGTGCTCGCGCTGTTCTTGTTCCGCCGCGCGCGCGCCCACCATCCTCACTGACCACCGGCTGGCACGGACTGGCACACCCCGATCACCCCCGCGATGCTGTCTGCCGTACGCGCGTGGATCGAAGCGGGCGCACCCAACGACTGAGCTCAGCGCCCGAGTAGGACCGCGCAACGTACCCACGGCTCGACGGCTTTGTCGTCTGCGGCGTCGACGGCTGGCGTTTCACTGGACAGCTTGAGGTAGTACGTGCCGCTCTGTTCCAGCTCGAACGGCTCGAGCAAGAGCGGCTTGGGGCTGGCTTCGCTTGCAGCCATGAGCGGCTGCATCGTGGGCCCGAGCACCTCCGCCTTTAGGCGGCGCACGCCGGAGCCCCCGGATTCGCCTTCACAGTTTACGGCCACGAGGTCTCCAGCTGCCGCTTCGAAGCGGTAGTGGTCGACGTCTTTCGCCGGCAACCGCGACAGCAAGAGCCCGCGGCGTGTGCTGCCGCCGCTCAGGGTGATCGGCTCTGCGTCGCTGATGCTGTTGTTGCCGGCTTCGATGCGCTCGTGCGGGTTGTCGCGCAGCAGCACGAGATCGACCGCGTAGAAGCCGTTCGAGCCGACACGATCGCTGGCGCTGACCTCGATGCGATAATCCGCGTCGTCGACAGGAGGATGCAGGTTGGTTTGTCCACTCGCGAGACCACAGCTCGCGAGCAGATGTCCGTCGCTGTTTGCGATCACACGGACGCCGACCGCCTGCGCGCTCGAGCCATCGCCTTTCACGCCAGTGGTGAGCAACTCGCCGATCAGCGCGTAGTCGAGCATGCCATGCAGCTCAAAGGTGTCCTGCTTGTCCGAGTCGCTCAGCTGTCCGACGAGCGTGACATAGTGTGTTTGTGTCCTCATCTCCTGCTGCAGCACGAGCGACGTCGCTGCGTCGCTATCCGACTCCAACGCGTACCCTGCGCTATCCGCGCTGACCTCGCGCAGGCTCAGACGATAGAACAACGGTGGAATGAAGTGTCCTTGGTCGTCGGCACCGGGCAAGACGCGATCCTCGACGGTGACGTAATGCGTGCCCGCGTGCTCGGCCCGCATGATCACGCGCGCATCTACGTGATCGTTTGGGTAGAGCGAGCCTTTGTCGTTCTCGGCGATGATCTTGCGCTCGGGATCGAGCACGGTAATCACATTGTCAGGCGAGAACGACGACTGGTCAGTCGACAGGACATAAAACGTACCGGCTTGTGCTTCGAAGCTGTAGTAGTCGACCTGCGTGACATTCACTACGCGTTGCATGGTGTCACCGCCGACTTCGATCGCGCGCGCGGTCTCGAAGCTACCGTTGTCGGGCAGCTCGAACGCCGCCTCTATGTTGCCGCTGCCAACGGCAGCGCTCGCGGCATCCACTTCGGCAGGTTCAGCCGGGGATGGAGCGGCATCGGTTGCTTGCGGAGCCGCATCGCGCGCGTGTGTTTCGGCTGCCTTGTCTTCGCTGCAACTGCACATCCAGCTCGCAAGGCACACGGCGAAAAATACGGACCGGTGAGTCGACATGCCGGACCGTACCAAGTCCCGCGTACGCGCCAAGGCCTTTTGCGCCAGCTTGATATGCGGCGCGCCGGGCACGCGCGGGCGAGACCGCCCAAGCTACAAACGCGGGGCGTTTGGCCCGGCCCATCCTCACGTTGGGAGCTGGCGAGGCTTCGGGTCGTCTTTGCTTTTACGGATGCTCTTGGGTGCGTCTTGAGAGTTGTCGGCCTTGAGCGTAGCGGCTTCCGCGAGGCGATTGAGCGTGCCGAGGAAGAAGGGCTCGGAGTAGCCGGCGAGAAAACCTAACAACGCCAAGCCGGATGGGCTCGTGGTTGGATCGAACGCGATCAGATGCGCTTGGCTCACCCATGTTGCCACGAGCGCAGTGGTCGCGCCGAGCAGCGGTTGGATGACGAGCAGCGACATGCTCCGGCGAATCTGCTGAATGCGCCGCTCGCCATCGCGCACCCGCAGGACCGCGCTCAACATCGAGCCGACGGCACCAGCGAAGATCGCGACCGGCGCGCGCTGTTCGTCCGGCTGCAACAGGTAGAGCACGAGCAGCAAGCCCGCGAGCACCGGCGTGAGCTTCCACATGAACAGCTGCCACATGCGATCGCGCGCGCGATCGAGGCGCACACGTTCGACGCGGATGTCGTGCAGGCAGCGCAAGATCTCCAGCGCGTCTGCGCGGAACGTTGCAGCCAGGGGCTGCGTCGCGAGAGCGCTCGGCAGCTCGCGCCCGAACACGTTGCGGTAACAGACGCCCGTGTCGTCGGCCATTTCGCGCTGGATCAGCAGCAGGAGCCCAGCGTCGGTGTGCGCGTCGTAGACCCGTCTGCGTAGCTCTTCTGCGAGATCCCAAGCGTTGTCTCGCCCACGTCGTTGATCGTTTTTTGCCGCACGCTCGACCACTGCATGGATCGCAGCGACCTGATCGGGTGCGATGCGATCGCTGCCTTCACGGATGCGCTGCAGGAAATCGCGCATGCGACTCAGCGCTTTGCGCCGCTCGGGATCGTGGAACGACCACAGGTGCGATCCCAGTTGTATATCTACGTTCGCGAGCGCGGTCGTGATCGAAGCGACGAGCGCTTGTTTCGCAGGGTCTGCGGGATCACCCTGATCGTTGCGGGCGGCGAGTGATCCGGTGTGCTCCAGCTTCGTGTCGGGCAAGGAAGGCGCTGTCGTTGCTGAGGTCATCCCCACCATCCTGCCTCAGTCAGTACGCGGTCGCGAGTGGCCAATCTTACAGATCGGGAAGTCCTGACTGCGATTTCCCTACAAACCGCAACATTTGCCTCGGGTTGCGAACGCTCTCGACACGTTCGCTGCATCGTGGCAGTTAATTTCCCCCACTCGAGCGGAGACTAACAGTGTCAGATCTCATTGCTGAGTATCGTAAGCTCCACACTACGGCGCAGAAGAAGCAGTTCTGGCGACAGAACCCACTGCATGGCGAGGTAGAGATCCGCGTTCCCGGGCTGCCGCCATTCAAGATGTGGGGTGGGGACAACGACGATACCGTTGTCAAAGAGTTGTGTTGGACTGGGTTCACCGGTTGGGAGCTGACCAGTCTGATGTTGTGGCATGAGCTCGCGCTGCAAGCGCGTGGTGGGGTGGTGCTGGATGTCGGGACTTACTCGGGTGTGTACTCGTTGATCGCAGCGAGGACGTGCGGCGACTGCGAGGTCTACGCATTTGACATTCAAGGCAAGTGCATCGAACGGGTGAAGCGCAACGCGGCGTTGAATGGCGCCAATATCAGCACACATCTTGTCGCGTGTTTGGATCAGCCAGGCGAGGTGGACTTCTACTTCTACGAGGAAGAGGACGTGCTCTCGTCGGTCGCGAGCGTCATTCCGGCGAAGATCAACACGCAGAAGTCTGTCGTTCCCGCGACACCACTCGATCAGCTGCTCGCCTCGCAGTCGCGGCCGGTCAAGCTCGTGAAGATCGACGTGGAGGGCGCGGAGCAACGCACGCTGAAAGGTTTTGCGCGAACGATCGAGCGGGACCGGCCCGAGCTGATCATCGAAGTGAACTCCCCCGCCGCGCTCGGTAAGGTCAAGCGTCTGCTGCCTGCGGCCTACAGCTGCTACTCGATCAACGAGCTCGCGCCGCAGCTCAAGAAGATGACGCTCTTCAGTCGGCCCTTCAAAGGCGCACGAAACTACCTATTCACTGCCAAATCATCGTCGGCGGTCAAAGCCCTCCTCAAGCAGACGAAAATCCCGGCCCAATCCACCACCTCGTCGCTGTCAGCCTAGATCGCTCACTACGTCCGCGCGCACGTCTCAAGGGACGTTTTGTGGTGAAAACGTCGACGCCCCCTAGTCCGGTGGGGACTAGAGGGCGTCTTTCGTTATCTATGCTAAGTGGGGCGTTTGCTGGTGTTTTGCCCCGGTCTAACTATCAGCGACCGTACACAACCGTCGTCGGCAGCGTGAAGCTCTGACCGAGGAGCCAGGGAGTATTGGACCAACCGGTCAGGTTGCCTGCGTAGGCCGGGAGCGAACCGCCGCTGCCCGTCGGGACGGTGATGGGGGTGCTGACTGCAGTGATGCCGCTGGAGAGGCTCACGGTGAGGCGACCGTTCTGGACGTACGCCGTGATCTTGCTCTTGTTCGCGGTCCAGTCGTTCATGCTCTTCATCTCATTGCTGAGCTGCGTCATGGTCGAGTTCACGACTGGGGTGTTGGTGTTGAACACACGCTTGTAGGTAGCGATCGCGCTGTCGAGCACGGGGTAGAGCGTGCGGTCCTCAGCCAAGTTCGACTGGTGCGCGTAGTGTGAGCGGGGGCTGTTCGACAGGGTGTGCAGCAAGAGAGCGCGCGCTTCGAGCGGCACGATGTAGCTGTCGAAACCGGTGTCGATGTTGAGCGGCGCGATGCACGTCGAGAGCGGGTTGCTCTCGCACAAGCCGCTACCACCGTTGGCGCGCGACGTGTAGATCCAGTTGAACTCGTCCGCAGCTTCACGCTTTTTGCCCGTGTTGTAGTAGATGTTCATCGGGTAACGCGGGCTCGTGCGAGCCGAACCGATGGTGCGCTGCGCAGGCTCACGCGAGTTGTCCGAGCCAACCACCGTGATGCCAGCCTGTTGGAACGCGCGAACCAAGTTCGGGTTGTCCGAAGGCTCTTGCGGTGCGCGGCGCAGGCCGGAGTGCTCACCGGTGACGAGCTCGCCCGTCGTGATGGTGATGCCGTTGCGCTGAGCAAACAGTTGGTTGTTGCGGATCTGATTGTAGACGTCCGTGTAAGAGGTCCACAACGTGTTGCCGCGAGCGTCCTTCGCACAGACCCAGGGGCTCACCGAGTAGTCCTGGATGCAGCCGAGGTACATGTGGTCGTTCGTGTGGTTCAACCAACGCAGCTGCGTGCGGTTCTGCAGGAGCTTCGTGCCGAGCGGGAACGTACCGTTCAGCGCGATGGCGTCGTTGTAGCCGCCGCCGTTGTACACGATGTCCAGCTTGAGGCCGTTCGTGCGCTGCCAAGCCAGCAGGTAGTCGACGTCAGCGGGGTTCATGATGACGTCGGGCTCGTCGACCGTCGCCGGACAATCGTCGCCGACCGTGCAGTTGTTCGCCACGCTCCAGCGCGCGTCACCCATGAACACGTCGTCGACGTGGATGGAGAAGAAGTTGCGCTCGGTGCCGAGGTGCACACCGTACGTCAACCAGTTCAAGATACCGTTGAACAGCGCCTGCTGGTGAAACTGGTACTGGTTCATCGAGGACGTGAGGATCATCTGCTCACGGCCGTTGTCGTTGTACACGCCGAGCAAGGTGCCGTCGGCAGCTGCATCGGGGATGGGCACGCTGGCGAACGTCGTGAACGAACGCTTGTTCACGGTGTCAGCCGGCAGCGGCGTCGCCAAGTAACCGTAGGTCTCCCAAACATCTGGGGCCAAGTTGTCGAACGGCACGGGGCCATTCAAGTAGCCGAAGCCAGCGGCGCGAGCAGCGGCTGTTACGGTCGCGTTCATGCCGTCCAGCGGTCCGAGGTAGCCGGGGTTCGCGGGCCAGTTCATGCCGACGGCTGGCGAGGGGTACACGTACGCGTCGAGCTGGCGGATCTTGAACTCACGCTCGAAGGTGTCGAGCGCGGTCATCTCCGCAGCTGTCAGCTGCGCGGGCGCTTCGTTCGGCAACACGACCGCTTGGAACTTCGCGCGGCGCACGTTGAGCGACTGCGTGTCGGAAAGATACGCTGCGTTGATTGTCGGGCGACCAGCTCTTGTCAGATCGATCTCGGTGTAAGGGACCATGCCTTCATCGAGGCCGGCCTTGATCATCGCGGTGCCTACGTCGCCCGCCGAAATCACGAGCACACGAAGATCAACGCGACGCGTTTGAGCTTCGGCGGTGGTGGCAGAACCACCCACACTCGCGACACCGCACAGAGACAACGCGAGAGCCGCAGCGCGGCCCTGCCAAGAGGCTTTCCTCGACATTTGCACAAACTCCCAACTGTTATGAAGTGATGTCGTTCTGCGAACTTGCCGCAACCAGCTGCGCTTGTTCCGCTGCTAGGGCGCCCTGTTTCAGGTGTCTGCCCTGCCCGACACATCTCAACTTGTTCCAAAGTGGGTAGGGTGTCCAGTCGAAGCAGGTCATCGGCCCAGGCGGCACACTGTGCTCACGAGGTATGCATGTCCGCATCCCGAGCAGGTGACGCTGGTTAGCCCAGGCTATAAAGCGGCAAAGATTTTTGCAGCTGTTGGCGTCAGCAGCCGTCAGCTGCGGTCAGAATCTGGAGACCATGACACGCCTGTGAACTCGCTTCTTAGGGCAACAGGTATGCACTCGTGTGCGCTACTGTCGGCAGGTATCAACATTTGCCGCAGACCCAACGCAACGCCGAGCTCGAGGCTGCTTGGATGGAGGCGGCGCCAACACCAGATCCTCGTGCCGGAACGAGCGAGAGCACGGTGGCCGGCGTGGCCGGTCACGGCTTGCTGGTCGCCGCCCGGACTAGCGGCGCACCGTCTCATCGGCGTTGGGAGTGCGTCCGCCTCAGCCGCAAAAGGATTGGCAGGCACCACCGCAGTCGACTGGCGCGTCTGGCGGACAGCTCAAGCCGCAAAGGTACGTGCCCGTCGTGTTGGTGCATGTCGGGGTCCCGAAACCGTTCGAGGATCCGGGGCACGGATCGCATCGGCCCCCGCAGCTGCTCAGGTCCGAGTTGGAGCGACACCTTCCGTCACAGAGGTGTGCATCAACGCCGCACGAGCATTGGCCGTTCGCGCAGTACTGACCGGTCTCGCACGCTTGATTACACCCGCCGCAGTTCTTGGTGTCGTTGGTCGTGTTGACGCACGCGTTTCCGCACTTGGTTCCGCCGTTGCAGCTGATGTCGCACGAGATGCCGTTGCATGTCGCGACACCGCTGCCTGATGTTGGAGTCGGACACCTGACACAGAGCGGGCCACAAGCGTCGCGCGACGTACTGTCCTTGCACGTGCCGCCGCAATCGTTTGTCCCGAACGGGCACACGCAGCGTCCGGAGCTGCAACCCTTTCCTCCGCTGCAGCGGTTGCCGCAGGATCCGCAGTTGTTGTCGTCGTTGCTCGTATCCACGCACGTCGAATCACAATCCTTGCTAGGCGCCGGACACATGTACGAGCATTGAGCGTCCTTACAGATCGGCTGGCCGCCTCTGACGTTCGTGCGGCAAGCGGAGCACTCCGTGCCGCAGGTCGCGAGGGCGTTGTCGTCCGAGCACGTGCCGTTGCAGTCGTGCGTACCCTGCGGGCACGCGCAACTGCCGGACGAACACATCATGCCTCCGGTACAGAGGCTGTCACAGGCGCCGCAGTGCTGGGTGTCAGTCATGACGTCGACGCACGCGGTTCCGCAGAGCGTGGGAGTCGAGTCAGGACAACCCGAGGAGCAGCCATCTGGGCCGGCACAAACCGGCGTGCCATCGCTGCACGCAGTCGTACAGTCGCCACAGTGCTCCGCCGTGTTGATATCCGTTTCGCATCCGAGCTCTAAGTCCATCGAGCAGTTGGCCCATCCAGCGGCGCATGCGGAGGCATCGAATTCACACTTTCCATCCGCGGAACACGTCACCGAGCCAGTGAGGTTCGGCAGTAGCGTGCAGTCGTGACCGCACACCCCGCAGTTGCGACTGTCGTTCGGGACACATTTCCCGTCACAGTCGAGCTCGGTGGCGAGACACATCAAACTGCCAGCGCCTTCGCCGCCACTGCCGGGACTGGCATTGCCGCTAGCAGGACTGGCGTTGCCGCTCCCGGGACTGGCATTACCGCCAGAGGCAGCGCTCGGGACCTGACTCTCGCCACCGGCACCACTCGAACTCAAACCGGATCTGCCTGTCGCACCTGACAGCGGTGTGGCAGCGGGACCCTTCGCATCGGGTGGCGCAGCCCCTGCACCGCTGGTCGCGGCTTCTTGAGCACCGCTGGCTTCGCCCGTTCCGGACACTGCGGTATTAGTGATGCGTTGACAGCGGCCGTTCTGCAGAACACTTCCTGGAGCGCACTTTGCGGTGCAGCCCTGAGATAGCGTCAGAATTACAAGCAGCAAGCTTGAAGCAAGCAGGTGCAGACGCAGCGACTGTTGGGTCGCCTGGTTGATGATGAATGGCCGCAACATAACTCCCCCCTCGATAGGCGCTGCACCTAGCTCAAGACCGCAGCAGCGGTCGAGTTCACGAGAGCTGCGTCAGATACAGACTGTCCTCGAGGCCGAGTCAGGTTGCGCCCAAAACAAGTGAACCATCGGCAGCGCAAATAACACGTTAAGGTGTTCGTGTGTGTGATAACGTTGCCCACTTCGCATCCGCACCGCCAGGCGCAACGGCGTTTGTCCCAGCGCGTGAGGTCCAGACCGTACAGACCGCCATTCTCTGTCGGCCAAGCTTGCGCCTGGAGCGCGCGTACCTTCCGCCCGCACACTACCGAACGACACGAGCGCGGCGCTGTGAGGCACTCGAAGCGATCCGGCCCCGCCCGCGCTTGCGGTCTGCCGTGCCGAGCGCATGGCGCAGTGCGCGCGACGCTGCACGACAGGCCCAGATTACGAGCGAACCCAACTGCCTTGCGTGCAGCTAACGCTCAACACGCGCTTGGACGTGAATATCGAACACTGCGGGCAGAGGGGCATGGGCTGGCGTGCAGATAGAGTCTCGCGTCGAGCGCCGTCACGCATGCGTTTGTGAGCTGTAACTATGCGCGTCCCATTGGAGCCGTTGGCTGCAAACACCGAAAGCTCGTGCGGTGCAGCGAAACCACGTTGACACCTCGAGATGACCCTGTCATGTGGGCTGCACATGCAGACGTTCGGCTCGCACTCAGCCGCTGTGCCATCACGCAAGACAAGCGGCGATTGGCCGCGCGTTGCAGGCCTGCTGCTAGCGATCCCGTGTGCTGTCTGGCTCTTCAGCTTGGCGCGGTTCTATCGTCGCTTCATCTACGACGACTCGAACGGCACGGTGTGGGCCATCGCCGACGACATGTACATCTCGGCGTGCTTCGGCCGCAGCCTGTTTTCAGGCACCGGCTTCCTTTGGTACGAGGGTGCACCGAAAGTCGAGGGCATCTCGAATCCACTTTGGGCCGCGGTGATCGGCGCGCTGCACAAGCTGCCCGGCTTCAGCGAAGATCGGCTCGGCCTTTACGTCATCGGCCTCAACGCGCTGTTTCTGATCTGCGTCGTGCTGCTGTTCGCGCGCACCGCACGCAGCGCACTCCGTGTCGGACAGCGCGCGCCGCGCGGCTCTGCGCTGCTCGTCAGCCTGGCGGCCATCCTGTTGCTGCCCTGGTGCTGGAGCCTGAGCTACTGGAGCGCTGAAGGCTTCGAGGTCGCGCTGCTCAGCCTGATCACGTACGCCGGCTTGTCCCTCGCGCTCCTGCCGCGCACAGCGGCAAGCTGCCTCGCGCTCGGTCTGGTGCTCGCGATGGGCTTCGCCACACGTATGGACTTCGCGCTGCTCGCGAGCGCCGTGGTCTTGGTTGCGCTCAGCCACCGGCGCGGCTCGCGCCTTTTGCTCCTGTGGACCGCGCTGTTTAGCATCGCGCTACTCGGCGCGCTGCTCGCCTGGCGCCATGACTACTACGGCGATTGGTTGCCCAACACCTATTACCTCAAGACCACAGGCTGGCGCCTGTCGTCGCGCCTGCAGCGCGGTTTGCGCCAAAACCAAGCGCTGCTCCTGACTGCGTGGCTCGCCTATCTGCCTCTGCTCCTACCGGCTGTGCGCCGCAACCTCGGCGCGCGACTGCCGTGCGTGGCTGCAGGCTTGTGCGCTTTCGGTCTCGCTGTCCTGTACAGCTGCTACGTAGGCGGCGACGCCTGGAGCCTCTTCGCTGGCTACGATCGCCACACGGCCGCCGCGGCAGTGCTCCTGTGCTGGAGCTTGTCCTTGCTGATCGCAGCCGCCGCACGCACCTGGTACATGCGCGCGTTATGCAGTGTGTGGTGCCTGCTGCTGGTAGCTGCACCAGTGCTCGCACAGAACGGCATGAATCAGCTGCAACGGGGCCTGGTCCTCGCCGAATCACCGATGCGCGGCGCCGAACGGGATTGGATCCGCTACGGCAAACGCTTCCGCGAAGTCTCCGAGCCCGGCGCGCGCATCGCGATCTGCCCCGCGGGCGCGATCGTCTATTTCTCGCATCGCGGTGGTGTAGATCTGCTCGGCAAGGTCGAGCCGATCGTCGCTCACCTGCGCGCGAACGAGTCACGCCCGCGCAACATGGCCTGCTGGCGCAACGCACCCGGCCACAACAAAGGCGACGACCCGCGCGTCTACGAAGCGCGCGCGCCCGAGTTCGCGCGCGGCAAGCTGCCACGTTCGCAACGCCAGCTCTACTTCCACTTCAAGTACGAGGGCAGCCACTTCTTCGTGCGCAAAGGCACCGACCTCGTAAAGCCCGAGTTCCAAGCCCACGCCGGTCGCTAATGGCTGCAGCTCAGCGTGTCGCAGTGCACGGCATGGTCAGGTCGAACGACGCTGCTTCCCAGCCCATGCCCGCGCAGCTCGTGCATACGAACGCAAAGGACTTTCCTTCGACGTCCTTGAGCTGCCCGTGTGCATCGAACCAGCCGCTGCCGTCGCACTTACTGCATGGGCTCGCGTCGTCGGGACGGTGGGGGAGCAAGTCCAGCAGGCGCGCGATCCCAGTCTTTTTCGCGCCAGCCACGATCGCAGAGATCGCCAGACCGCGGGTCGGGTGAACATCCCAGATGTCGTCGTGCCAGAGGATGCGGCCGTCCTCCGTGAGGTACGTTGGCGGGCCGAGCCCGCCGTGCAACAAAAATGCGTTGTAGCCCTGCGTGATCTCATCCTGCCAGCCCGACGCCTCGCGATGTTGCCGAAGCTCAGCGAGCAGCTTCGCGTCGGGATCTGTTAGGCGCGCGCTCACGATAATCTTCGACACCACGCTCACCCGAGAAAGTCGAGCGGGCGGTTCGTCGGGTCCAAACATCCATTCGCGAAGCTTTCGGAGCATGGTCAGGCGCTGTGGGCTCGCCACTCCGGCAGAATGGCTTCGCTAAACAGCTCCATGCTTTCTAACACCTGTGCGTGCGGCACGCATCCGCCGAAATCGAACCACGCGATGATTCGTCCTGGCCGCAGCCTCTCGACGATCTCGTGCAGCCGCTCGCGGCAATGCGCTACGTCGCCGAGCAAGCCCATCGTCTGATCCACGCTGTCGAAGTCGAGCGACTTGAGATGTGCGAGCAACTTGGTCAGCCCATCGAACTGGCTCGGCGCGCGCGAGCGCATCGCCGCTTGCAGCAGCATCTCGGTGAGCTCGACCTGGTGTCGAATGCTGGGCGCCATGATCTCGCGCACGCGCGCTCCGTCTTTGCCCACGAAGACAGGCATGAGCAAGCTGATGTCATCGGGTTTCGCGGCTGCATGCCCGCGTTGCTCGCGGCCTGCCCGGTACGCATCGAGCAGCTTGGGCATGGCAGGCAGCGGATGCACGTTGCTCGCGAGCAACATGGACAACCCTTCGCGGCCTGCCCAGAACGCGGTCTCGCCGCTGTTGGCTGCAACGTGGAAACGCGGCCCGCCCGGTTGATGCGGCTGCGGCACGAGCGCGAGCTTGGGTGCGCTGTGGTACTGCCCTTGAAACGAGAACTGCTCGCCAGCGAAAGCACTGCGGATGAAGCGATAGCTCTCCTCGAAGCGGGCTCGACTCTCTGCCAGGGGCACCCCGAAACCTGCGAAGTGCACAGGGTTGCCACCGCGCCCGATACCAAGCTCGACACGACCGGCGCTCAGCACGTCCAAGCTCGCGATCTCCTCCGCGATACGCAGTGGATGGGCGAGCGGCAGTTGCAAGATGGCAGTGCCCAAGCGCAAACGCTCGGTACGCGCGGCGATCGCGGCCAAGAGCATGCTCGGACACGACAGCACCGAAGCCACCGAAGTAAAGTGATGTTCGACCGGCCAGACAGATTCGAAGCCGAGTGCTTCTGCACGCACGGCCTGCTCGATGGCTTCCGCGTAGCGCTGTGTCGGCGTCTGCGAACGCGCACACGCCAAAAACAAGTGCATTCCAAAACGCATACCGGTTCCCCCCAGCGTCAGCGCATGCTTGCCATGGTACTTCGCTACGCGCCAGTACCACAGCAAACATCCGTGCACCCGGCCGACGTGCGGTTTATGCGATCACGGAAGGTCGCCCGGCTCTGGATCGCTCACGCTGAACAGCGGCTCGTTGGGTGGCGCAGGCGCGTCGGGATCGGTCGTCGTATCGTCGTAGTCAGCGAGCTTCGCGCTCGCAAACTCGATCGTGTAGAAGGGCTGCTCGGGGCACGTGTAAGTAAACTTCTGGCTCTTCTTGAAGTTAGCGAAGCCGCGAAAATCGAGATCTCCCGGCTGGCATCTGCCGGAGAGTATGACCATGTGCCCGTTCTCCTCGCTCGTGCCATCGGGCAACGTGGTGACTGACACCCGTGTCCCTTCGATGTGCAAGACAGCGGACACTTGATTGTGCTGCACCGTGTAGCGGCCGATCTCCGACTGATCGCCGGTGTCGGCCCACTGCGGAATGGTCTCCTGCGCGAGCGCCGAGCTTGCGCCCGCGAGCAGGACGGCGGCCAACGTGCGCTGCTGAATAAAACTTTTTCGAATCACGTTTGTATTCCTGTTGGAGTGGTAGCGCTGCCCACTGCGACGGCCGTGCCAATCTGAAAATCCCGGGCCTCACAGTCACTCGCGCTAGCGAGTGACGGCTGCTGCGCGTCAGGGCCTGCGGGGATCCACCGACAGATGGTGCGGTAGTCCAGCGTAAGATTGACGCAGCACACGCATCCTGTTCTGCTGATCTCGTCTATGGATCGAGGGCTCGCCGTCGCGGGGTTGCTGCTGATCGCTGCTGCGTGCAGCTCAGCGGGCGAAAACGCGTCCGAGCGTGTGCGGCCGGTGCACCCGCACGAGTCGCGCGCTCCGCTGCAGCCAATAGCTGCGCCAAGCACGCCAGCGCAGTCTCCTCAGCGCAGCGGCTGGCTCGCGCGGTTTCCGGGCTGCGATTCGCCGGTGTCGGCGTGCTCCTGCGACGACCGCGTGCTTGCGCTGCCGCATCGAGAGCTCTCCCGCGGCCCGACACCGAAGCCGATCAGCAGCTTCTTGGCGATAGCGCACATCGATCTGCATCCGCTGCAGCTCAGCTACTTTGGTCAGCTACAGCTCGATCTGCCGGGGTACTGCCTGAGCGGACCGTGTCCGACGCAGAGTGCCATGCGCGTCGAGCTGGTGGGTCCGGGCGCGCAGACGTCGAATCGCTACGGCACCTGGAGTTGCCAGGGCGGACCGTGCGACGGTCCAGTCGACACGTGGCGAGGCTCGTTGCATAGCAACGCTTGGCTCGACCTCCAACCCGAGCACGAAGCGCTGCGTTTGTTCGTCCACGACCAGCTCGTGTACTCGATCGCGCGTCCGAAGCTGCCGATGGGCGCGCGTGTCGTGCTGCTCAGCGAGCCTGAATACACGTTGGCGTTGTCGTTCGGTGATGGAGAGCCTGACGGCGCATTTATCATCGTGAATGTGCAGGCACCTTTCGCCAACATGCTACCCGCTTCTCTGAGGGTGCAGCGTCGGCGAGAGGGTTGTTGGACGCTGCTCGAGCTCGGTGATCTGCCTTTCGTCGACCCACTCTCAGTGCGCTTGTCGGACCCGTTTCGCAGCGAGACTTATGAGCTTCCTCCACAAGACGGAGTTCCACCTCGCAAGCAGACTGCGAAGCGCATCCCCGCGCCGCACGCCAAGCTAGCGCGGCAAAGGTTCGACCATCGGCAGCCGCTCAGAGCGGCGGATCTTTCATTCGCAGATCTCCGCAAGGCTCAGTTTGATAGCGCGAACGCGCAGCGTGCTTGCTTCCAAAAGGCGAAACTACAGCAGGCATATTCAACCCACAGTGACTTCGTGCGCGCTGACTTCAGCGGGGCTGATCTGCGCGGCGCCTATCTGATCAGATCGAAGCTGCGTGACACAACCTTCGCGGGCGCGGACCTCGCACGCGCGCGCCTGGACCGATCCGATTTCAGCGGTGCGAATCTCGCGCATGCGCGCAACCTGACACAAGCGCAGCTCGATAGCGCGTGCGGCGATCCCGACACGAAGCTCCCACCGGGGCTCACCATCAGTACGTGCTGGGAATCCTGGATGAGCACGCGGACGAACGCGATCACAGACCCTGCAGCCAGCGACCTGCTCGTCGCGATACGCGCGCCCGACTGCACCGCAGCGACATGCAGCGAGCCATGTTGCGACAGCTGTCGGCGCATCGAATGGAAGACCAGCGTGAGCGCCAACGTGCCGATCATTGCAGACGGCATTCGGCTTCCGGATCACGTGCCGAACATGTGCGGTCTGCACTTCGATCTACGCGCCGAAGGAAAGCGAGACGACGATCGAATGTTGGTGCGGAGCGTCCAACCTGTCCCATCAGAGCGTTTGCGACGCGCAGGCACACTGGGGCAGCTCGAGCTGGAACCCGTCTACGGGAGTTGCACAACGATGGGTTGCAGCCCCGACGATCCGTGTTGCAACAGCTGCTCGTTCGGCGGCTGGGGTCCCAAACCCACGCTCGATCTGGTGAAGTGGTCGGGCTTAGCGCTACCTTATGCCGATTCGACCGGTTGCGATTCATTCGATCTCGCCGTGACGGGCACTTGGCTCGGGCCGAGCGAGTTCGAGGTGACGAGCGTGCGCAAGCTGAAGTAGCTTGCGTGCAAGCATGGCGATCGACATCGAACGCGCGCGCGCCGAGACTCCCGGCTGCGAGCGGGTCCTGCACTTCAACAATGCAGGCTCTTCGCTGCCGCTGCGCCGCGTGCTCGAGGCTGTGCAAGCGCACCTCGCACGCGAGGCGGACAACGCGCTGCAGCTCGGCCTTCCAAAGATCGCAGAGCGCGTCATTGTCCGAGCGTACGGGCATCTAGGTGTGCGACAAAGGCGAGACCCGCTGTGGGATCGTGACGTTTCTCAAGCACGACGAAGACTGCGAAACACTACAGCGGCGACTGCGCACAAGCGCCATCAACATCTCCGTATCCAGCCTCTCCAGCACCCGCTACGACATGCACGCCCGCGGGCTCCAACAGGTCTGCCGCGCCTCGGGTCCACTGCTACAACACCGAGGCTGAAATAGAGCGCATCTGCACCACGCTGTAAGGTCGCCGAGAGTCCAGTTTGGGGAGCGCCGGGGCGGGAGAGTGGCCGAAACTCGGTGAGGAATGGCAGTTCTTGGGCTCGCACCCGTCCGTGAGGCGGATTATCACTCTGCCAGCGTGGGCTTTCGGCAAAACGTAGTGGAGTGTGCAGGAGCGCTGGCCGTTTTGGCGGTGCTAGCTGGCTGCGCTTCCGACGAAGACCCCACCCCGAAGCGCGCTCGCGATGCCGCCGTCCGCGACGACGCGGTCGAGTCAGCGGACGCCGCGATGCGTCCACTAAGACCCGCGCTGTGCGAGCGCGATCGTGGGGACAAGGTTCGCGACGTGTTCTGCGCCGATGCGCCTGCCGAGGTGATCGGGCTCGCCGAGCTGCAGCAGCTCTTGGGTGCGGTGCCGGGCGCCCCCGCACAGCCGGTCTCGGGCATGTACCAAGCGGACGCGTTCGTGACGATGCTCGGGCACTCGACTGCGCTCTCGGGTCAGCGCGTTTCCACGCTCAACCCACGCATGATCGTGCTGAGCGACGGCGTGTTTATGGCGTTCCAGCGCGGCGTGCAAAAGGTGGAGCTGATCGCCAAAGCGCGCAACGAGGGCTTGTTCAACTTCTACCTGATCGAGTTCGAGCAAGCGTGCAACAGCGAGCCCGACGGGTGCAGCCCGGGCGCGCTCTACTCGCCGAGCGTCGAACGCGATTGGCTGCGTGTGCGCATCCAAGACGACGAAGACTTGAAGAACACGCCCAACGATTGTCGGCAATGTCATCAGCGCGGGGCCGATACCCCGCGCCTACTCATGCGTGAGCTGAACAATCCCTGGACGCACTTCTTCCAGCCACAGCCGTTGCCTCAAGGGCAGTACGTTGGACCTGGTATACAGGGACACAACCTACTGCAAGATTATCTGGACGCAAAAGGCGATGAGCCGTACGGCGGGTTCATGCCTGAGCGCTTGGTCGGTCTCGCGCCGTTTGTCTTGGAGGGCATGGTTGGGCGAGAGCAACCGGTGTTGTTCGATGCCCCGGGCATCGAGAATGAGCGCTTTCCCTACAACGCTGAGACCGGCTATCCGAACGATCCTGGCCCGAGCCCGACGTGGCAAGCTGCGTGGGACGCGTTCAAGCGCGGCGAGCAGCTCGCGCTGCCGTACATCGAGCCTCGCGCGAGCGATCCCGACAAGCTGTTGGCGCGCACGGATGCATACAAGCGCTATCGCGCAGGCGAGTTGCCCGAAGCCGAGCTGCCCGATCTCGGCGACATCTTCCCGGATGACCCGCAGACGCGCGCGCACATCGGCTTGCAGACCGAGCCTGACGCGAGCCCGGAAGAAGCGCTGATCCAAGCGTGTGGCAGCTGTCACAACGACGTGCTCGACCAAGACATCTCGCGCGCCCGCTTCAACATCGACCTCTGGAAGCTAGATGCTGCCGAGATCGCGCTAGCGATCGCACGCATCGAGCTCGACCCCGGACAACCCGGCGTCATGCCACCGCCCGAAGCACGCCAGCTCGATCAAGCCGCACGCGAACGCCTGCTGCAATACCTACGCAACGATCCCCTAGCCGGCGAGCCGGACCAACGCCTGCAGCTAGCAGCGTCCATGGGCCTAGCAGGCGGCAAAGACCGCCGAGCCTTCCCACGCCGCTAGCTGCGCGCGTGGCGAGCGCCCGAGCGGCATGAGCCAAGCGGCCGCGAGCTGCGTGTGCGCTGGCGGCTGCCGTAGGTTCACAGAGTCTAGGTTTCGTCCGATGTAAGAGCGATGCGACCAACGATCGGCCTCCGGAGACATGCAGTCACGCGCCGGGTTATAAACGAGCACTAACGCCGACGACCTCTGGGCGACGGCGTTGATGGCAAGGACGCCTGTGCTTCGAACTTTCTCCGCAGTGCGCTGCGTTTGGCTGTGGCTCGCGTTCGCGTTCGCGTTCTCGCCTACCGAGCTGCTGGCGCAGTCAGGACAGGAAAAAGCCGCCGAGATCAAGCTGCACGACACGCTCGTGTTTAGCCTATCGTCGGACCTACCCAATCGAACGGCGGCAGAGCGCGCACGCGCCGCAGCGCACGCACTGGAGCGCGCGTTCGACGCTGACTTCAGCGAAGTGAAAGTTGTGAGCAGCGCAGACGCACGGGTCGTATTCGCGGGCGATGTGCCGGTGATCGAGCTGCACGAAGACGACGCTCGCGCAGCGCAGAGCTCCTCGCTGGATGTGTACGCGGCCCTCGTCGCAGCGCAGATGCGCGCAGCCATTCAGGCTGAGCGCAGGCGCAGTGATATTGCCGGCACCGTGTTTTCGATCTCGCTCGTGGTGTTCTTTGGTTTTGTCGCCTTGGTCGGCTCACGCAGGTTGAGTGAGCTCGCGAGTCGCGCTCGCGACGAGATCATGGACCGCCCAGAGCGCATCGTGCCCATTCGCTTCAACAAGCTCGAGGTGCTCGGGGCCGATTCGCTGCGGGCGCTGCTGCTGGCTGCGGTGATCATCGGCCGTTGGGTCTTGCAAGTCGGTGTGATCTACATCTGGCTCGTGCTCTCGCTGTCGCGCTTCGAGCTCACGCGGCCCTACACCGACAAGCTCAACCACTCGCTGATCGATCCGCTGTCTGCATTGGCGCAGCGCGCGCTCGGTGCGCTGCCTGTGTTCATTCTGGCTTTCGCACTGGCAGCGGTCGTGTTTGTTGCCGTTCGGATCGTGGAGCTGTTTTTCAAAGGCGCCACGCGCGAACACTTCATCTGGGTGCCGCGCGAGCTCGTGGGTGCGGTCAGCGCACTGATCCGGGTAGCGATCGTCGTCTTGGCGCTGATCTTCGCAGGCCCGATCGCGAGCGGCGATCCAGAAGGCGTGCTCGCGCGTGTGGGCTCGTCCGTGCTGCTGGGTGTGTCGCTCGCGCTGACGCCGCTGTTTTGCTCTGCAGCTTGTGGCGGCGTGCTGGTCTTCACCAGGCGCCTGCAAGTCGGCAAACAGATCGAGCTGGGGTCACTGCACGGTCGCATCGTGAACATTCGGCTGCTCGACGTTGTGCTGCGCGACACTGAGGGTGGTGAAATCCGAGTGCCGCACGTCCGAACACTGTTTATGCCGCTGCGCGTGCTCGGCAGCGAGCAGCGGCGGAGCGTGGAGCTGGCGATCAGTCCGCAGGCCGATCCGAACAAGGTGATCGAGCTGTTCACTGCCGCGCTAGCGGCGCCCAACTCCGCAGCAGACCTCACGGTCGAGCTCGTCCATATCGACGCGGACGCAGCCTGCTATCGCGTCAGCGTCCCGGGCCGAGACGCGCGCAGCGCGAGCGATCTGCGCATGCTGCTGGTGAGCGCTCTCGCCCGCGAGCAGATCGCGCTCGGCCGGTCCCCATTGCAGCCGACAGCTTCACAGAAGGCAGAGCGCACGCATGGATGAGATGCTGCTTCTGCTGGGCCTCCTCGCGTTCGCGTATGTCGGCAATGCGTTGATCGCGCCTGGCCAGGTGCGCACGCCGGGTTTGCCATCGGGCGCGCAGTTCATGGGACTCGGCTTCTTGTTGGGGCCGCATGCGCTGGGCGTGGTGCCGAGCGATGCCGCCGATAGCTTCAGGCCCTTGGCGATCGCAGCCAGCTCATGGCTCGCGCTCGTGCTTGGCACGGCTTACGGCTACGCGGGCGAACGACGTTTGTCAGCGCGCGCGTTTTTGTTGGGGTTCGCGTTCAGTGCGTGTTCGGCAGCCGCGATCGCGGCCTGCGTGTACGCCACGGCGAAGTACCTCGCGCACATGCCCGAATCGGATTGCAGGCTCCTGGCCCTGGCCATCGGCCTCGCTGGTTGTGAGACGTCGCGACAAGGTGTGCGCTGGGCCGTGGAGCGCGGCGCCAAGCCGGGGCGATTGCTGCGCCTACTCGAAGAGCTCTCCGACACCTACGAAGTGGTGCCGCTGGTCGGGCTCGCCTTTTTGTTCGCGATGGCGCCGTCCGCCGAAGCATCCACCCCGCTCTCATTCTGGGGTTGGATCGGCCTGCCGGTGCTGCTGGGCGTTGTGCTCGGCTCGACGTCGGCGCTCTTCCTTTCGAGCTTCACCGAGGCCAAAGACACTTGGGGTGCGCTGCTCGGCGCGGCTCTGCTCGGTACGGGCGTCGCATGGCGCTTGGGCTTGTCGCCAGTGACCGGACTGTTTGTGATGGGCGTGTGCCTGAGCTTGACTTCGCGCCATGCATCGCAGCTGCGCCTCTTGCTGAGTAGCTCGGAACCGGGAGTGTTGTTGCCGATGTTGCTCCTGGCAGGCGCGCTCTTGCGTCTACCATCTGAGATCGGCCCGCTGTGGGTCGTGGCTGCAGCTGTCGGCGGCAGGTTGCTCACGCGTTGGGCGCTGGGTTTCGTCACTGCGTCGATCGCGCGTGCAGGACCGCAGCTCAGCAATCGCTTCGGTTGGTCCCTGTGCTGCACCGGCACCATCAATGCGCTCTTGGCCTTGAGCTTCGCGCTGCGCTTCCCCGGGACCGTCGGCGACATGGTGTTGGCCACTGCAGCCATTGGCGGCATCAGTGGCGATCTGATCGGGGCGATTGGTTTACGCCAGGCGCTCATCCCGAGTGAGCCCGAGGCTGCGGTGAGCACGACATGAGCTCGAGCTCCAGCGTACGTACCGACTCGCCGATCCTGACGCGACTCGCTGCCCTGATCGGCCTCACGGTTGTGTTCGCGATCTTGTTCGTCACGGATCGTGGTGGTGTGCACGACGACAGCTCGTTCCGTGCGGTCGCCGCCGTCGGCTTCCTGCTGCTCGGCGGCATGCTCGGCGCACAGCTCTTGGAAGTGTTCAAGCTGCCGCACTTGACCGCATACATCTTGGTCGGGGTCGTGGCCGGGCCGTATGTGATGCACCTGGTGGACCACGAGACCGTTCGCAAGTTGTCTCCGGTCAACACCTTGGCACTCGCGCTGATCGCGCTCGCTGGCGGAGCCGAGCTGCAACTGCCGATGGTCCTGGCACAGCGGCGCAGCCTGAGCTACGCGATGGTGATCCACGCGGTGATCGGCGGCGTTCTGGCCACAGGCGCGTTCATGCTCAGCGCGCCCTTTCTACCGTTCGCGCGCGGTCAGAGCTGGAGCGTAGTGCTCGGGATCGCAGCGCTGTGGGGCGTGCTCGCTGTCAGCCGCAGTCCATCTGCGACACTTGCGATCTTGTCCGAGACGCGGCCCGATGGCCCGGTCACGCGCTTCGCGCTCGCGTTCGTGATGAGCTCCGACATCGTCGTGGCTGTGCTCATGAGCTTGGTCATCGCGCTGGTCCGTCCGCTCATCGAGCCGCTCTCCGTCATCTCGTTGCGCGACGTGCAGCATCTCGGCCACGAGCTCCTCGGCAGCATGACGTTAGGCATGACGCTCGGCTTTGTGCTGTCTTTGTACCTATGGCTCGTCTCGGGCCAGCTCCTGCTCGTATTGGTCGCCATCGGCTTCGGCCTCACTGCGGGCATACGCTACTTACACTTCGATCCACTCCTAACATTCTTGGTCGCCGGGTTCGTCGTCTCGAACCTGAGCGGCCAAGGCGCAAAGCTCCTGCACGCCGTCGAAGCCACGGGCAGCATCGTATTCGTGGTGTTCTTCGCGACGGCTGGCGCACACCTCGATCTGCCGTTGCTCTCGCGCCTATGGCCCGTTGCGCTCGCGCTCGCTGGCGGCCGCATCGCGATCACTCTGCTCGCGCACCACCTCAGCGCATGGCTCGCACGAGACGAGCCAGTCATCCGCCGCTGGGGCTGGGCGCCGCTCATCTCCCAAGCTGGACTCACCCTAGGCCTTTCAGCGGTCGTAGAAGCCGCCTTCCCAAGCTTCGGCACAGCCTTCCGCTCACTCGTGATCGCAACCGTAGCAATCAACGAGATCATCGGCCCAATCGTATTCAAAGCAGTGCTCGAACGCACCGGCGAAGTCGGCAAAGCCAAAGACCACGGCGCTACAGATTGACGTTCATCGTCCCATCGCAGCTAGCTTAGTGTTTGCCGCGGTGGCTCCAGAGTGAATCTGCCATGCGCTTGCGCTGCGCTGGCGTCAGCTTGCTCGACACGTCGAGCAGTGCATTGTGCATGTCCGCTTGCATCTGCCCCGACACTTCGCGTGTGCGCGCGAACGCAGCACTGGCAGCCTCGGCGTCGTACGGCTCGTTCTCGAGCGCGACCCGCACCTGCTCGCGCGTCTGAGCGAGCGAACGCATGTTGCCCTTCAGCTGCTCGCGCCGCGCCCGAAGGACCTGCTTCACCTCGGGCCCGGCTTCACGCAACCCACTGCGCTTCAAAAAACCGCGCGGCCCGAGCTCATCCTCGATGCCGACATGCTGCGGTCGCTCGCGGTGCGACATCAATCGGCCCGCGATCAAGCCGCCAAAGAACAGATTGATCGCGAGCGACACGCCCAAGATCACCCAAACTTTCTTAGGCACAGAGCTCATAGTGAATCCTCGTCGAACATGTCGAGCTCATCATTCAGCGCAGCCGGCGCAACGACCTGTGCGAGCTCGTCCCAAGCTTCTTCGTCTGCATCGCTGGTGGGATCCATCAGCATGGTCCCACTGACAAAGCCGATCACGCAGGGCGTGAGCGCGAACAAACCAAACATCCAGTTCCGTCTCCAATCCCAGCCAGAAGCACGCTCTGCGCGTGGATGACGGATCGGAATCTCCAGCACACGCGCACGCAGCGCGCTGCTCGCCACATCGGGCAACACATCCAAGCTCAGCACACCATCGAGCTCCAGCGCCGTGCGTTGCATGGCGGCGGCTTCCGGGCTCGCCGCTATCAGCTGCAACGCTGAGGCGCGCTCCTGCTCGGGCCAGCGCGCGGGCTCACCGCCGTACGCGTCGAGCAGCTGCGCGAGGCGGTCCAAGTTCACGGCGGTTTTGAGTTGGTCAGTCATGAGCCTTCTCGCTTCGCTACGTCACGCAGTTGCTCGCGCAGGGCGCGACGCCCGCGCGCGAGCAGAGATTCCAGCGCTTCCGCGCTCACCGACAACACTTCGCAAGCTTCGGCGCCGCTCAGACCTTCGTAATGCACCAGCGTGATGGCTTCGCGCTGCCGCTCGGGCAGGGTGGCCAGCGCTTCTCCGACCTGCGTCGCGATCTGCTTGCGTAGGAGCAGGGCGCTCGGACGATCCTCGCCGGATTCGTGATCGAGCAGCTCGACCTCTTGTCCATGCGCGCGCCGCTTGCGGATGCGATCGATGCATTGGTTGCGTGCAATCCGATACAACCATGTCTTCGGTTGAGCGTGCGGCTCGAAGTCCGCAGCAGCGGTCCACAGTCGCAGAAAGGTCTCTTGTGCCACCTCTTCGGCTTCCGCGCGGTCACCCAGCGTGCGCAATGCAAAGCGTGTGATCGCTGCCAGGTAGCGGTCGACCAGCTCGCGAAACGCGCGCTGATCGCCGCGTCCGACGCGCTGCACACACGCGAAGTCATCCTCGTCCTGGGCAGGGGGTTCGGTCACGCTTGATCTTGCCGGATGCGAAGAGGAGAGAGTCGCCGACGCGCCGGCCTGAGTCCTGCTCAGGCCGGCGCTAGGCCACTCTATGCTAGCTAGCACTGCGCCGCACCAGCTCATGTCTTGTCGGTGGCAGGCTTCTTCACGCTCTTCTCACCGCGCTCACCGCGCTCACCGTGGCAGTCGTGCTTCTTGCCGTGGCCATGGTGGCCCGACTTGAATTCAGTGCGCTCCACCGCACCGTCGCCGTTCGCATCGAGCTTGCTGAAGCGCGCATCGACCGCCTTCAACGCTTCGGCGCGGTCTACGACGCCGTCGCTGTTTTCATCGGCATGCTTGAACAGCTTGCCCTTGGGGCGATCACCGTGCTTCTCCTGCCAGCGCGCCTTGCGAGCTTCGTGCTGTGCATCGAGCTCAGCCTGCGTCACGACCCCGTCGCTGTTCGAGTCGAGCTTCGCGAAGTGACGCTCCGACATCTCCGAGAGCTCTGCTTTGCTCCACTTGCCATCCTTGTTCGTGTCAGCAGCCGTGAGGCGCTCGGCATGCTTCGCTTTCATCTCATCGCGCTTGGCGGCGAAGAACTGCGAAGCCTCGTCTTGCGTGACCTTGCCATCCTTGTTGGCATCGACCGAGGCAAAGAGCGTCGACACATCGGCATTCAGCTCCTCGCGGGTCACTTTGCCATCTTGGTTCGTGTCGAGCTTATTCCAGATGTGCTCGCCATGACCGCGGTGCATACCTTCAGCGAACGCCGCGGTGCTACCAAACGCCAAACCAGTCACGAGAGCCAAAGTCAGGGTCTTCTTGATCGTCATCGGGGGTCTCCTTCTGAGTTACACCCTTACCAACGGGCCACCCCGCGCTTTCCGTCGCGCCTCCCGACGATTTTCTAAGTCGCAGAAACTGCTAAGCAATTGTTCCGGTAGGGGTAGGGAGCTCACGCACCATGGCTGACAAATCAAAACAAGAACCCGAAAACACCGCAGCGCGCGTCGCGCTTTGGCGTGCAATCCACGTGCAGCAGGATCCCCCGCCGCACGTCCTCCAGGACGAGATTGGCCTGCAGTTGCTCGCGCCTCCGGAGGGCTGGCAGAAGCGCGGCGACATGCACCCGATCGGCACACGGCCGTTTCGCGCCTCGATCGTAGCGCGCGCCCGATTCCTCGAAGACTTGCTCGAAGAACGTGCCGCTGACGGCGTCAGTCAGTACGTGATCCTAGGCGCAGGCTTAGACACCTTCGCCCAGCGCCACACCGAGCTCGCAAAGCGCCTGCAGACCTTCGAGATCGATCAGCCCGGCCCGCAGGCTTGGAAGCGTAAGCGCCTCGAAGAGCTCAGCTTCGGCGTCCCCTCGCACCTGCACCTCGTCCCGGTGGACTTCGAGGCGGGGCAGTCCTGGCTGCAGCTGATAGCGGCGGAAGGCTTCGACGCCAACAAGCCCGCGGTCGTCGCTTCCACCGGCGTCAGCATGTACCTGAGTAAAGAGGCGGTCTCGGCCACGCTGCGCGAAGTCTCTGGCCTCGCCCAAGGCACCACGCTTGTCATGTCGTTCATGCTGCCGATCGACCAAGCCGAAGCGGAAGTCCGTGCCAGCATCAAACAAGCCGAAGCCGGAGCCCGCGCGAACGGAACCCCGTGGATCAGCTTCTTCACCCCTGACGAAATGCTCGAGCTCGCACGCCAGGCAGGCTTCAAACAAGTCGAGCACGTCTCAGCGGTAGCGCTCTCCCAACGCTACTTCGCAGACCGCTCAGACGGCATGCGCCTACCGAACAACTCCGAAGAGCTCCTGGTCGCAACAACCTAGCCGGGTTGACCGCATGGTTGTCATACGGTATGTATGACAAATGGCAAAGCGGATCAATGCGCGGATCGACGACGAGCTTGCTGAGAAGCTCGCCGAGGTCGAGCGCCTGACCGGCCATGGGACATCGAAGATCATCAAGCTCGCACTCGATGCGTACATAGAACGTCTTCGAGCCACCACTGCCGCACCCAAGCTTGGTCTCGCGGACTTCGTGGGATGTGCGGATGGCGACATCGATCTCTCGGCTCGCTACAAGGAAGCGCTATCGGATTCCTGGAACGCGAAGACGTGATCATCGCGGACACAGGCTTCTGGTTAGCGCTGGCAAATCGGCGCGATCGCTATCACGAGATAGCCAAGGATGCTCTTGGCGGCCTATCGGAGCCGCTCGTCACAACTTGGCCCGTCATGACTGAGACTTGTCATTTGCTCGCCGCTCGCCTGAGTGTGGACGCTGAGCTGCGATTCGTCGAACGAGCAAAAGCCGGCGCCTTCGAGATCTTCTCGGTGGAGCAGCGTCACTTAGCCCGGGTTCATCAGCTGATGCAAAAGTACCGAAACCTGCCGATGGACCTCGCGGACGCGTCCCTCGTGTTGCTCGCAGAGGAACTCGATTCCGGCAGAATCCTCTCGACCGACACGCGGGACTTCAACGCCTATCGTTGGAAGAACCGCAAGCCGTTCCGCAATCTGCTCGCCAGCAAGCTGTAGCGCGAGCAAGTTCGGTCCAGGTCCCTTAGAACCTGGACCGACCGGCTCGCTCTGGCTTACAGGCGGAAGGGGAACTTCACTTGAAAGTTCTCTGCGGTGAACTTGGGGAACACTGCTTTGCGAACGGAGCGTGCGATGCACGACCCGGGCTCACCGGTCACGCCGGTGACGTCGACGTTGCCTACGCGGCCGGTCTTGCCGACGACGGTGATGTTCGCGAACGCGACGCCGGTTTGACCTGCTGCGCAAGCCTTCACCGCGTCGGTCACGCCCTTCATCGCCTTGAGCACGTCATCGCGCGAAGGCTTGTCTTGCAGGTTCTCCGCTGCGGCTGGCTTCGCGCCGAGTGAGTTGCTCTTGCCGCCGATGGCGTCATTGAGCAGGTCATCGATCGAGCCGTTGCCTCGGGGCTTTTCAGCAGGCTTCGCAGCCTCCGCCGGCTTGGCCGCAGGCGCAGCCGGCTCGGACGCGGCCCTCTCCGTGCTCCCACCAACGGTTCCCTTCCTTGGCGCAGCGGCAGCCGAGTGCTGCGTGCCACCCTTGATGGGATCTTGCGCCGCCTCAGCAGCCTTGGCAGCAGCAGCTGCAGCTGCTGCACGTGCTGCCTTCTCGCCCTCGGAGAGCTCCTCGGTTGGCGTAGCGGCGGTAGGTGCTGCAGCTGTTGGCTGCGGAACAGCGGCGCTTGGCGCGTTCGGTGCGGCGGCCGTCGCTGCAGGCGCGACGGGGGTCACTTCAGCCGGCGTCGCCGAGCCACCGCGCATGATGAATGCCACTGCGATCACAGCGACCGCGAGCAGCGCGCAACCACCGACGATCGCGAAGATCAGCGGCTTCTTGCTGCTCTCGTCCTCCGCCTTGCCAGGCGGCGAGAGCATCGGTGAGCCGAGTCCTCCGAACGCACCCGCTTGCGCGGAACCCAGCGCGAGCAGCGCGTCTTTCTCGCTGTTGCGATTCGGCTCGACGCCGGTCGTCGTCGCGAGCGCGCGAATGTCGATCAGACCAGAGCCTTCGCCCGCTGCGTGACCCGGCCGCACGGAGTTCGTGCTAGGCGGGGGCACCGAGCCCGTAGCGAGCGCCTGCAAGTTCTTCAGCGAAAACAGCACCGAGTTCTCGTTGCGCGAGCCGGTCATCGCTTGCTGCGAGGACACACGTGGACCGCCGCCACCACCACTGCTGCCCATGCCCGGGCTGCCGCTCTCGAAGCTCGAGAGCGCAGTGGGCGAATCGAGCCGCGGACTGGTCTGCTGCTGCACCACGCCGCCGCCGCCACCAGCTGCTTTCGCAAACACCACCGGCTGTTGCGCCGGCGCTTCTTCCGGGAATGGATCCGCACCCATCTGCGAATTCGCGGCAGGCGTCGGTCGCGCTGCGACTGGAACACCTTGGCCGCCCGAGATCGCGTTCACGAGATCCGGAACTTCGCGCATCGGCTGCCAGTTCTCGAAGCCCTCCGACCAAACGTACGCTTCCCAGTCGAGCTGACCGGACGCGACGAGCTCACCGAGCTGCTGCGGCGAGTACGGACCCGCTTGCTCGCCGTTGATCACCACGTGCCAGATCCCATCGCTCGGCGCTTCCGCTGCACCCGCCTGCGCTTGCGCTGCTTGCCCGTTGCCATTGGCTGCGACGGTCACGTTCGCTTCCGGACTGTCGTGATCGCCGCGTACGACGATCACTTCACCGCAGCGCTTGCAGCGAATCCGAAAAACCTTCCCGGCTACCTTCTCATCGGCGATCGAGTACTTTGCCTGGCAACTTCCGCAGACGATCTTCATGTCCGATTCCTCTAGTCTACCGACGGTCGCCACGACCGACCGCCAGTAGGGACCTGCAATGTGGCTGCAAACATTAAGGTTAGCGAAAACGCGCGCGCGGATCGAGCGTGAAGCCACGTGCTGCGATTACGCTGCGACTACGTTGTACGCACACGGCGCGTATACCCGCCGCGCCGGGTCAACGTCAGTGCGTGGCGCATGCACGCTGCAGCGGTTAGCCGCAGCGCAGGTAGCCAAGCTGGCTGCGATGTGTGCGGTTGCCGCTGACAGCTGCTACGTCTGATCGACCAGACTCGCGCCGTCCTCGCCGCAGAACGCTGCTGTGGCGGGATAGCTCTTGCCGCAGGTCGGGCAGCGTTTGCCCCCGCTGAGCGTCTGCTGATCGCGCTTCACGCGTTGGGCAAACTCCGCATACGGCACGAGTCGGGAGCCGTCTTTCGGACACGTGGTCTGCTCTGCGGGATAGCCGATGCGGCACGTGGGACAGATCCACGCTTCGCCTTGGCCCCGACTGCTCGGCTTAGGTGCGGACTCCGCTGACGCTGTCGACCCGTGGCTCGCTTTGGCCTTTTGTGCGGACTTGGCCCGCTCGTGGCGCTCTTGTGCTGGCTCGCGCCGAATCATCCAGAAGCCTGCGCCAGTTAGGCCCAGCGCGAGCACACCGAGCACCCAGAGCAGCACGCTGCGACCGGTGTCGGGCTCGGCTGGGGCCGTGTGCGTCGCGATGCGGGCGACCGCCTTTGGGCTCTTGTCGAGCTCCTCTTCGGTCTCCTCGAAGCCGCTCAGCCCGCTGTTTTCCATGCGCCGCGCGATCAGCGACGACAAGTCCAAGCGCTTGACCGACACGATCGCTTCAGTCTGCGCGCGCCCGCTCTTGGCGATGATGCGAAACTCACCCTCTGCGTTGTCGGCATCGTTTGCTGCGATAAAGCAGCCGTTCGAGAGCGAGCCGCGTGAGCCTTTGGGCGCGCTCAGCTGGAATGAAACGTCGGCGTTCGGCAGCACACAGTCGGTGGCATCGGAGACGCGCGGCTTGAAGCACACGCGCTCGCCGACCTCGATGTCGGCCTGCTTCGGGCGCAGCGAGATGTTCGCTGCAGCGCCTGGCCTGCAGCCCTTGGCCTCACGCGGCGCCGGCTCGATGGCAGCTGCTGGCTGCACGGCCACAGCCACAGGCGGCGTATCGCCGGCGCCAGACTGGCGCGTGAGCGTTTGCGTGGTGGTGAACGTTGCAACACACTTCGACTCGTTTAAAGCCCAGTCGTAGTGACTGACGTCTTTGTACAAGAGCGCGTTGTTGTCTTGCATCATGAGCGTGTAGATGCCGAGCTCTTCGCGCGGATCTTCCGCTGCAGTGCGGCAACGGGTCATCCACAAGCCGTCGCTGTACGACGCGGCGCTGCGCTTCATCGCAGGGTTGCGGCTCCAACAGGCGTCGGTGCGGATGTCCTGATCGCGCCCGTGCAAGAGCAGCGTCTGGCCCTTCTGCTCGACGGTGACGAGCCCGCCGCCGTTCGAACGCGTCGAAGCCGGACGCGGGCCGCAGTCCTCGCCCCAGCTTTCGATCGAGACATCGATCGAGGTGGCTCCCGCGCGCCATGTGCCGCTCAGATCCGCTCGGGCCTGCCCCGCATAGGCGAGCAGACAGAACAAGGTCGTGTAGGCGAGCGTAAGCCGCGGGCGATGGCGGACAGGGGAGAGAGTCACGTCGGGCTTAAATAGCAAAAAGGCCACCGTGAGGTGGCCTTTTGCTAGCGCTACGAGCGCTCAATCGCTGAAATGGTCAGCTGATCAGCCCGAGGCCTTCGCAGCTTTGACCTTTTCCGTGAGCTCTGGGAGGAGCTTGAACAGGTCGCCAACCAGGAAGTAGTCGGCCACCTGTGCGATCGGGGCTTCTTTGTCCTTGTTCACCGCGACGATGACCTTGGAGCCCTTCATGCCGGCGAGGTGCTGGATGGCGCCGCTGATGCCCACTGCGAGGTACAGCTTGGGCGCAACGACCTTGCCGGTCTGACCGATCTGCAAGTCGCCGGGCACGTAGCCCGCGTCGACAGCAGCGCGTGAAGCGCCCATCGCGGCGCCAAATGCGTCGACGAGGGGCTCGAGCACGGTCTTGAAGTTCTCGGCGCTCTTGAGCGCGCGACCACCGGCAACGACCGTAGCAGCATCGCCCAGCTCGGGACGCGTGCTCTTCTGGCTCTCGAGACCCACGAACTTCACGCGACCCTCGAGCGGATCGGCCGAAGCAGCGAGGTCTTCGACGGCGCTCGCGCCGCCGCTCTCAGCGGCCGACTCGAACTCCGACTGGCGCACCGAGACGACCGTCACGGGCGTGGTGGACTGGACATAGCCGAACACGTTACCGGCGTACATCGGACGCTTGTACGTGACCGTGCCGCCTTCGACCGTTGCGCCGCTGATGTCGCTGATGTTTGCGGCACCGAGCTTTGCAGCTACGCGCGGCAGGAGATCCTTGCCGTATGTGCTGGCCACCGTGGTGACCACGGCGTAGTTGCCCTTCTTCGCCAGGTCGGCGATCGTGGGCGCGTACTTCTCGGCCACGTAGCCGCCTGCGATTTCCGTGGCGAACACCTTGCGGGCGCCGAACTTCGCGAGGTCAGCAGCGGCCTTCTTCGAGCCTTCGCCGATCGCGAGCACGTCGAACGCGCCGCCAGCTGCGGTGATCTGCTTGGCCAACGTGACTGCGGTCAGGGTGTTCCTGCGCAAGCCGCCGTCGATGAGCTCTGCAACAACCAATACGTCTGTCATGGTCTTTCTCCTATGAACTTTCTGGCGGCAGTAATCAGATGGCCTTCTTCTCGGTGCGCAGCTTGCTGATCAAGTCGTCGACGGTCTCGACGAATACGACGCTGCCCGAGCGGGCCGGGGGCAGCTCGAACTTGACATACTTCTGGGTGAGGCCCGTGTCGATGCCGAGGTCGCCGAGCTTCTTGGCGTCGATCGGCTTCTTCTTCGCCTGCATGATGCCCTTCAGCGAAGCGTAGCGCGCGCCTTCGTTGTACTTGTGGTCCGCGGGGGTCACGCCGTTCTTCACGGAGCCCGGCGCCACGATGCGCAAGTCGACAGTCACGACTGCGGGGAGCGTCACGTTCACGGTGAGCACGCCGGTGTCGACCTCGCGACCGACCGACAAGGTCTTGCCACCGTCGGTGGTCGAGACGCTCATCGCGAACGTGGCGATCGGCCAACCGAGCAGCTCGGCGAGCGTCTGACCGACAGCGTTGCTGTCGCCGTCAACGGTCTGCTTGCCCAAGAGCACGAGGTCCGGCTTCTCGGCATCGACGAGCGCCTTGAGCGTGCGCGCGACCACGAAGGTGTCGAGGTCTTTGTCTTGTGCGTCGACGAGGATCGCGCGGTCCGCGCCCATCGCGAGCGCCTGACGCAGCGTCTGCTGCACATCGGAAGGACCGATCGAGGCGACGATCGTCTCGCCGAGTTTCTCATTCTTCGGCGCGTTCTCGTTCAAGCGCAGCGCGGCTTCCACTGCGTATTCATCGAACGGGTTGGGCTTCCACTCCAAGCCATCTGAGGTCACGGCACTTGCATCGCCGGAAACCTTCACTTTGTTCGCGTTGTCCGGGTCAGCCACTCGCTTGACGGGAACCAGAATCTTCACGGTGCCTCCACTGAGAGAGAAAGGTGCAATGATACAGTCGTGTCTACCTGGGCGGCCGAGGCGGTTTAGGTTCCTCAGGCCCGGCTGTCAAGCCGTACCCCTTGCTTTCAGTATCAGGGTCACGCTGTCAGCGCGCGCCCCGACCAAATAGCACCACGGGTACGGTTCTAAGCATAATTGCCAAGTCTAGCCAGAGGCTCCAGTCCTGGATGTATTTCAAGTCCAGAAGCATCCAGTCTACAAAGTCTGTGTCACTACGCCCAGAGACTTGCCACAGGCAGGTAACGCCGGGTTTCATAGTCAATGTGCGGCGCTGCAAGCCACGAATCGCGGCCTGTTCAGAGAACGGCAGCGGCCTGGGCCCTACCAGGCTCATGTTGCCTGTCAGTACATTGAACAGTTGGGGTAGCTCGTCCAAGCTCGTGCGCCGCAGCCAGCGACCGAGCGGCGTGACGGGCGGATCATCGTGCAATTAAAACACAGGTGCTCGGCCATGCGCTCGGAGGGCTCGCCCACGAGCAAGAGGCGCGCGCGACTGGCGCCGGTCTTACGCTGATAGCGCGTCCATGCGCTCCGCGCGCTGCGCTGTGCGCACAAGAGCACGAAGCTACAGGTTAGAAACAGCGCCACCAAGCTGCGGTTGATCAGCGCTTGCGTAAGAAACGCGAGCAACGCGAGACCGGTGACGTGCAGCTTTACCAAGCGCGTGGTCAGCTCGGCTTGTCCGAGACGAAGCTGCACGGCGGCGTGCAGCCGAAACATTGTGATCAACCAAAGCCACATCGGCGTGACCAGGTACGAGCAGCGCGTGCTCACGAAACGCGACGGCCGTTCGCAGCTGCGGAAAGTAGCGCCGAAGCTCAGGCTGCAACCAACCCGCGAGCAGAATGGAAACCACCATGCAGAGCGCATCGAGCACCAGCTGAATGCGCGAGTGCCCACGACCTGGAAGGCCGGACCAGCGGGGTGGGAGCTCGGATCGAAGCATCTGCAGTCGCTCTCATACGGTCCACGGGTCGATGAGATCGACTCCGCAACCCTGAAAATCGGCAATGTTGCGCGTGGCGACCTTCGCGCCGTTGGCGCGAGCGATCGCAGCGATCTGAGCGCCGATATGCGAAATGGGGCGCCCGTTGCGCCGCCGCTCCGCTGCGATTTGAGCGTACAGCGCGGCTGCATCCATGCCGAAGCCGAGCACACGCCCCGCGAAGTCTTCACTGAACATGGCGTTTGCCGCGCTGAGCAGACGTGCGCGTCGCTTGCCCGCCGGGAGCAGAAGGATGCCGTAGTTGATCTCGGCGTGCGTGATGCTCGTGGTGTATTGGCTCGTAGCGGGCTGCGCCGCGACCCAAGTGCTCACGGACTCCGTAGGCTCTGCACGCATGAGCTCTGAAACGACGTTGGTGTCGAGGACTATCACTTGATTGGCTTGGGCGGTTCGCGAATGGCGTCGCGCGCGGGGAGCTCGAGCTCCACGCCGCCGAGGCCTTGAAAACGGCGGCGAATGGCGGCGGCGAGCGAGGCCGCCGGTGCATCAGGCACGGCTAGCGCTTGGCGAAGAAGTGTGCGCGCTTCTTCTTCCATCGAACGCTGGTGGCGAGCGGCGCGCATCGAGGATGTGCTTGCGCGATGCGCCCTGATCCCATGGCGCACGTCCAACCTTGCCCACTGCCTTGGTCGCGACGATGTATTCGTGACGCTTGCCCTTCAGCCAGCGCCCGACGATCTCTTCTGTGCGTCCAGCGTGTTCGACGCCACCCGCGAGCGGATACACATCCGCTGTGTCGAGGAAGTTGACGCCCGCAGCTGCAGCCTTATCGAGCACTGCGCGTGACGTTTGCTCGTCACTTTGCAGCCCGAAGGTCATCGTGCCGAGGCATAGCTGAGAGACTGACAAGCCGGTTCGTCCGAGTTTGCGATAGCGCAGGTCATGTCCATTATCGTAGACGTGCGAGCTTTCGCGTTGTGCAGCGCAGAGCGGCGCCTCACCATCGTCGACAGTTGCGCTCGAGTACCCAATACCGCTCGTCCCGAAGCAGCGTCTGAAACTCGCTCGAAGCCAAGTTCTGCTCTTGTGCTTCAGCGTCTGGCGATCGACAGACGATGGTCACCTGCGATGCCATTGCGGCTGCTCGCAGCGTTGAAAGGTCGCCATTTGCTGGCCAATAGGCGCGATCCGCCGGAGTGGAAGGGCTGCGTAGATGCGAGTACCCAAAGGACCAAAAGCAGTTGACCAGCAGCACACGCGCGGCGTTCTTGCCGCGCAGCAATGCCTGTACTTCCGCACCGGCGTCGGCTGTCGGCCATCGGTCCCGCAGCACAAGCAACTGAGAGCCGCAACGCAAGATCCCGCTCCAAACGACTGGAACCAGCAACGTCAACAGCGCGATAGAGAGCAAGCGAGCGCGAACACGCCCGAACCGCTGGCGAACCTGCCGCCCGATCTCACTGACCGCGAGCGATACAGCGACCGCACTCAGGGATGCTGGCCCGATTACGTACCACGGCGCTAAGCCTCGCCCCAATCCGAAGCTCCACAATACGTAGAACGCTGGCAAACCGAGCCAGATCAGTAGCCAAGTCTTGTGGCGCGCCCAGACACACCAGGCGATAACCGGCCAGAGCTCTGGGCCGATCCACATGCCGTGAGCATGCTTCCAGGACATGGGAGTGTTGGCCCAACCCTGAAGCGCGATTCCTTGCGTGCGAGCTCCGATGAGCGTCACTAAACCAACATACGCTGTTGGCAGTAAGACGGTTGCCCACGCCCACGGGTCTAACCGCAGTGCTCGCCTGCCGTCGGCCGATAGTCGGAGATACGTCACGATGAAAGGCAGGAAGACGAAACTTTCCTTGCTCAGAACGCAGCAACTCGCGAGTAGGAATGTCAAAGCCGCACGTTGCCGGACTGCGCAAAGCAAGGCGAGCAGCGCGAATATGCTCGCGAGCGGATCGGGAAAGCCGTGCGCGCTGTACTCGACGACTTCTCTCTGAATGGCGAGCGCCGCGGCCACGCATGCTGCGCTAACGTACGTCGCTCCGAGTCTGCGGGCCACGACATACACGAGCGCGATGCTGACCGCCCCGACCACCGACGCAAACCATCGGAACCCAGTGAACCCCGCGAACGTTCCAAAGTGGAAAACACCGTAGTAGAGCGGCCGGTTCAGCAGGTGAAACCAAGCATTGTCAGCCGCAGCAGCTGGCTCGCTACCGAACGAGCGAGCCAGATACAGGTACCACGACTCATCACCGAGAACCGGCCCGCCCGTAGAGAGCCATCGGATAGCGAGAGCGCCGAGGACCAATGCTCCGATGATGTTGCGATCAACGGAGCTGAAAGCCTCGCGTTCTACTTCGACCTGCTGGTTCAAGCGGACGGCAGCGTCGAACATTTCCGACCGCTCCTCAATACAAAACTTCGATGAATGCTCCGCCACGCCTACCCGCCGCAGGTGAGCTTGCCGTCGGTGTTGTTCAAGCCACTTGGGCAGGGCAACTCATAGAACTCGGTGCGCTGCAGCACGCCCCCGATCTTTGCAATCGCACGCGATCGACTTACCATTGTATGTGCCGTTCTCGCAGCTGTCATCGAACGAGCCTTGTTGTCTGATTTGCTCCAGACAATCTATGCAGCTCAGTTGGCCTGAACAGTTAGTAATGGCGTTGCACACAGGAGAAAGTGATGTGCCATGCGTTCTGTTGCGCCCGTCCCTGCAGGCATCGCAGCGCAAAGTACCTCCCTCCATTCGACATCCAGAGCAACTAGCGAGATACGAGCCGCCAGGGAGACAACTTCCCATCTCACAAGTTGCATTCATTCCGCTCTGACATGGCCCCGAGCCCCACTGGTGTTTGAAACGATGCCGTTTGCTTATGTGTGAGTAACGGATGGCCCCATGTGTAAGCTACGGATGTTTCTGCGTGTTACGAGTAGGGCGCGAGAACGTGGTGAGGCCCATCAATACTTGAACCTTATTTCGCGCTGCCTATTCGTGAAGAGACGGTATATGAGCTGCCCATGCGATGGGCGCCATCTTCGGCTCGCGCGCCGAGCCCTGGCTCTAGCGCGCGCGTACGAGATGAGAGGTCGCTACATCTCAGTCGAGTCAGGCATTTAGGAAACTGCTCTGGCACTCCCCATGTGCTGCAGCACGGGCCCAAATATGCGCAAGCGAACACGCCGCTAGGCTTAGGGCGGCGTTGTTGTGATTCCGGGCTGTGCTGCTCGCAGCGCTATAATTTGTTTGCGTGCTGAGTCGAGCGTAGGTGCATCGAAGCTGGCGCCGAGGCGTAAGCGGGCGATGTGCTCTGCTCGGACTGTTAGCTCGGCTTGTGCTGCGTTGCGTAGGCGATCTGATTCTGCGATCGCGGGGTCGAGCGCTTGTTCTAGCCACACATTGTCTAAGCTTTGAGCGGCTTCTCGGAGCCACTTCGGCGCGCTCGGTAGGAGATCCTGTCTAACGCGCAGCGCCACCGCAGCAAAACTGGTTTGTTTGTAGCTGTCCGCTTCGTGCCACAGCACTTCGACGCCTGGCAACGCACCGAGTAGCGCCCGCATCGAGCGCGCGAACAGCTCAGCACCGAGCGCTCCCGGGAAGTCGCCGTGCGCGCTCCACACTGCGATGAATGTGCCGTGCGGCCCACGGCTGCGAGGTGGATCGCTTGGGAGCACCGCTGCAGGCTCGTCCCAATGTGCCGCCGCCGTCCGCGGCGTGGCAGCGAGGTCGGCCAAACGCCGCGCGAGGAAGCTCGTGCTGCTGCGTACTTCGACAGGCCCCACCACGCCGATGGCCCAACGATCGCCGACCCCGTTGTCGCGCAGCGCTTGCTCCAGCTCACGTGCTTGCAAGTTGGGGATGCGATTCGGATCGCCCCACGGCGCGAGCGGACCGGGCGCTTTGGGCGACAACAGATCCGCTGTTCGCGCGCGCAGCGTAAGCCCGTGCTCTGTGCTTTTGAGCTGCTGTTGCAGCCGGGTGCTCGCCTCCACCAGGTGCGCAGGATTGCGGCTGGGCGTGCGCACGCAGCGCAGCAAGAGCTCGGTCGCGGCTTCAAAGTGCTCCTTGGGCACGCGCAACAACGCGCCGTACGACTCAGCGTCCACACGTGTGCTCAGCGTCGCTCCGAGCTGCTCGAAGCGACCTTGCAAGAGCTCGGGACCCATGCCCGCGCAGTACATGCTGGTCAACGTCGCGAGCAGCGCAGCGCGACCGTGCATGCTCGGTGGATCCGAGGCTGCGCCATTTGCGATGCGGATCGCAACCGCCACCGAGCTACCTTGCATGAACTGCACGTCAATACGCGCGCCGTTCTTGAGCTGCACGGCGGCGACGTAGTCGTCCTGCTCCCCTTTTAGCGCGGGATCAGCTTGGTCGATCGCTTCTTCGAACTGGTTTTGCGCGTGCTCGCGCCGTGCTTGTTCGCGCTCGGCCTGCCGCTTCATGTCTGCAGGCCCACCGTCCGGCTCTGCTGCCAGCGCGAGCGCCGCGCCGAAGTGCAACGCGTGCGGCCCAGCTCCACCTTCTGCGCCGAACGCTAAGCCAAGCTCGCGTGCACTCGAGCGCAGGTCGTCAGGCTTTGCGACAGGTGGAGTCGCGCGCTGTGGCTCGCGTTGCATGCGCGCGAGCGCACGCGCCGCCTCGCGCAACGCCAGCTCACTGTCCGTGCCGCGCAGGCGCAGCACCGCGAGCGCGCCGCTGCGAGCGGCGAACACGTGGCCTTTGACGGAGGCCTTGGGCTCGATCTGCGCGAGCACAGTGGTCAGTGTCTGCGTGGCATCGCGCAAGCTCGACTCGTCCTCGCCGGCCAGCGCGAGCGTCGCTGCCGACTTGGCGTCGAAGCTGACCGCGAGCTTTGCGCGCGCGGCTGGTACCAGCTCACGTTCACCGCGTGGTTCCAGCGCGCGCGGCGAGCCCGCAAAGGCACTCGTGGCCAGATCCATCAGCGCGTTGGGACCGATGTCGCCTGCAGCCACGAGCAGCGCCCGTTCCGGACCGTAGTGATGGCTCAGAAACTCCGGCACTGCCTTGCCCGCAGCGACCAGATCGCTGTCCACGCGACCGAGCGGAAAGAAGCTGCGACTTTGAGCGCCGAGCAGCGCTTCTATCGCCAGCGCATCGAGCTCACTGTCCGGCTCAGCCGCGAGCGCGCGACGTTGGTCATCTCGGAGGCGAGAGCGCGCTGTAGCGAGCGCCGCCGACTCCGGATCGCGCGTTGCGAGCGCGCTCGCGAGCCGCTCTACACAAAGCTTCAGCTCACTTGCCTGGCACGATAGACTCAGCTCCGTGACGTCTGGAAACACGGTCGCCGCGGCGCTCGGCCCGACGCGCTCGGCTGCGAGCCGCGCGCTCAACGTCGCCGTTTCGGGCAGCGCCGCATCGCGCGAGCCTGCATCGATGTACAGCGCAAGCCAGACGACCGAAGGTGTCGCGCGCGGCAAGCTAGCGATGCGCATCCCCTCACGTGTGGTCTCGAACACATGATGCGGAAGCTTCGCCGCGCTGCGCGCCTGTGGCACCACGAGGCTCGCCGCGCTGCCGCCACAAGCGTGCAACGCAGCCAAGGCCAATACCAGAAGCACGTGTAGACCGACGCGAGCGCCGCGCGGAGCCTGAGTCGGGAAGGTCACCGGGCACAGAGCGTAGTCGGAAATCGCCCCGAGCCAACCCCTCTCGTGCCGACGCCCTTTGTCCTCCCCGGGTGCGCCTCGTGTAGGCTACGCTTCGGCCCGTGATTCGCCCCCGCGCCAACAGTCTGCGACGACCCGCTTGCCTCGGGAACATGTCGCGTCATGTGGAGTCAAAGCAGCATATGTCGATCAGCTGTCGTCGCCCGAGCCAGGCGTTTTGGCTCGTTTTCGTGATGTTTGGAACACTTGCCGCGAGCATCACCGGGTGTGCCGGCAGCGGTAAGGGTGAGACGACGACGCCGAATAGGCGCGAAGTTGAGTTCGAAGAGCTGCGTATCAACGCAAAGGCCAAGCAAGGTGGCGGCTACGACTTCGAATCCTACGATGCCGGCGATCTGTTCAAGCGCGCGACCGAGCTCTTGAACGCACAGAAGTGCCAGGAAGCAGTGACGCTTTACGATCGCCTGGTCATAGAATTCGAGTCGAGCGAATACGTCTCTGCGTCGCTCTACAACTCCGGTTTGTGCTTGCAAGCACTCGGCAACTTGGAAGGTGCTGCGGAGCGCTATACCAAAGTACGCACGCTGCGACCGCAGTCCGAGGACGTCAAAGACTCCAGCTTTCTACTCAATGAAGTGTCGATCCAGCTAGAGCGCTGGGGCGAAGCACAGAAGATCGCCGACGAGCTGCTCGCGCGCGAAGATCTCAATCAAGAAGAACGCCTGGAAGGCATGGCGCGCCGCTCCCAAGCGCTGCTTGGGCTCGCGCAGCTGGAAGAGGCGGAGCGCTACGCACAGAGCGCGCTCAGCTATTTCCGCACGCGCGCGAAAGACAAGCCGATCCGCGATGAGTTCTTCGCTGCCGCTTGCAACTATGTTCTTGCCGAGACGTTTCGGCTGCGCGGCGAAGCGCTCAAGTTCCCGGAAGGTCTCGAGGAGCAAAAGCAGATCTTGATCCGCCGCGCACAACTGCTGCTCCAAGCGCAGCGCGAGTACTTCAACACCATCTCGTTCCAGAACCTCGACAACCTGCATTGGGCCGCCGCGTCGGGCTACCGGATCGGGCATATGTACGACGAGCTCTGGCAGTCCGTCATGCACGCGCCGGTACCTGCAAACCTGCGCGGCGCCGAGGCCGAAAAGGCCTACCACGACGAGCTCGCCAAGCTCGTTAAGCCGCTGATCCGTCACGCCATTCGCTACTGGGAGATGACTCTCATGTTCATCGAACGTGCGGGCGTGAAGACCACGTGGTCCGACAAGACAAAGACCGATCTCACGCGTGTACGTGCGCTCTTGTTGGAGCAACCTGCGGGTGAGGGCGGCCTCCCGCAACAGCAGAACGCTTCGCCGACCAGCACGGTTCCAGCAGCAGGCACGCCCGCGCCTGCGCCCGCCGCGCCAGCTTCTGCGCCAGCGTCGCAGCCCACAGCTGCACCGGCCGCGGCCGCACCAGCGGTAGCCCCCGCAGTCGGCCCAGCATCCGCACAGGACGAGGGGCCTCCCAAAGAGCCGACGCGACAAGAGCGCGGCGCGGCCAAACCAGCAGAGCAGTGAGTAACTGTCTCGGTACGCGGCACGGCGGCTCGCAGTGGAGCCGTTGTTGCCGCTGCGTGTCTGAAGCGAGCTCATTGTTTTCGACGTGATAGCTGCGCACTCGCGCCGCAGCCCGAGGTTGCGGCACGTTCGTCAAGGAAATTTACATTTTTCTGGACGTGCAGGCGCGCTGTGTCACCCGCTTGCGACGATCGCCCGATTGCGCGAAGGCGGCGTTACGCCCGAGTTTACCGAAGCTTGCCGCGTTCCAGGCTGTGGAGTATGCCTGACGGAGCGGTGAGGGAACGTGGAACATTTTGCTGATGTAGAACCAGAGAGCGCGCCGCCATCCGCGGCAACGATCGCGAGCTACACGACGCCGTTAGCGGCACCGCGTGTGTCGATCATCCTGGTCCGTGCCCTCGCGGACGCGATGCTGCAGTGCGGAATCGGCAGCGACATGCTCTTGGGCGCGATGGTGCAAGACGGCGTCTTGAAGCTCGATTCGCATCTGTCGATGACTGAGTTCCAGTCGCTGCTGGAGCGCGCGATCGAGCTGACGGGCAGGCATGACCTGGGCCTCGTGTTCGGCAGCACGGCGCGCGAGCACAGCTTCGAGCTGGTCGGGCCGCTCGTGTCCCAATCGCGTTCGCTGCGCCATGGTCTGTCGCTCTCCGCGCAGTTTCATCCGCTGGTGATCGACGGCGTGATGCTCGACATCAGCGAGCGTGCAGGGGTGGCGCGTGCTCACTGCCGCCTACCAGCGCTCGATCCGGTTTTGGACCGCGCGCTCTCGGAGTTCGTCGTGTCGGGGCTGTTTCGGCTTTTGCTGGTGTTTGGCGCTGCGCCCGCGGACATCTTCACGGTCTCGTTCACCTACGAAAAGCCGAGCTACCACGAGGCCTATACACAAGCCTTTGGCGGCATCGAGAAGTTTTCTCAGAGCTCGACTGGGGTCGAGTTCGATGCTCGGTTGTTAGATCGGCCGAACCTGCACTCTCAGCCCGAGCTGCACGCGCTGCTGCGCACGCAGGCGGAACATAAGCTCGATCGCTTGTCGCGCAGGCAGTCCTTCGTGGAGCGGCTGCGGGCGGTGCTGCGCACACAGCCCATGTCGACGCCGATCGAGATGCCAGCGGCTGCGCGTGCGCTCGGCATCAGTGTGAGATCGCTGCGTCGTCGGCTCGACGACGAGGGCACGTCGTTTCGCCAGCTGGCAGAGACCGTGCGCAAAGAGGCCGCTTATGAGATGTTGCGTCAGCCCGACATGACGCTGCAAGCGGCAAGTCATGCGCTGGGCTTCTCGAGCGTGACTGCGTTCCATCGCGCGTTCAAGCGCTGGACCGGTGTGACGCCTGCTCAATACCGTGCACAGCACTGACGCGCGCGGCGCCCGACCAGCCCCGGCCTGCTTGTCCTAGGGGGATAATGCATGGCCGATCTCGATAGTCGAACTCCGTGTACTGCATGACGCTGGTCGATCTATCTCACTGACTGGGATCGTGGTCCACCGAGCGCGGCTCAACGGCGCGAACGAGCGCCGGCTGCGTGTCTGTCTGTAGTCGACGAAAAGATCAAAATGTGTTGCCCCGACGGTCATAGCGAACCGGGGCAGACTTTTGGCCCGGATTTCTGGAGAGCCCATTCATGTTGCGCCAGGTAGTTTCACTCGCATCCAAGACAAGCACCCGAACGATCACGGCGCTTTGCCTGATCGGCATGACCGCAGCGCCAAGCTGTGGCAATGGCGCGAGCTCGGAGACGACTGGTGCGTCGACAGGCACAGCCGCTCCTGGCGCACAGCCCACGCCTGGGACCAAGCCGACTGGCGTAGCTGGAACGACATCTGCGCCGTCCAGTGCGGGCACTTCAGCAGCCAACGGCGGCAACACGGCCGGCGCAGCGGCCGGCACCACTGCCGCGAACGCTGGGTCTGCCGCTGGTGGCGGCGGTGAGAGCGCTGCAGCCGGTAGCGGCGCAGGCGCAACGGCGCAGGCGGCCGGTGCAGGCGGAGCACCCGGCGGTGTTCCGAGCGCGCCCACACATCCGGGTGTGCCCCCGGAAGTCTCGGCGGCATGGGCAGAGTGGCCGCTCCCGGGCAAGGACTACAACAACTCGCGCTACACGACGAGCTCGACGATCAACAGCGCGAATGTCAGCACCCTCAAAGAAGCTTGGAAGGTCGAGCTTCCGGGCTTGGTCATCGCGTACGGCATGATCTCGACTGTGCCGTTGATTGCAGGCGGTACGGTGTACATCGAGGACACATTTTGCTCGGTACGCGCGATCGACTTGGCCACAGGAAAAGTGAAGTGGACCGCCGAAGGCTCGGAGCTCAACCCAGGCCCGAACGGCGTGGCCGTGGGCTGGGGCAAAGTGTTCGCGATCGGCGGCTCGGACTCGGTCATCGCCTATGACGCTGAGAGCGGCAAGCAACTCTGGGCGAAGAAGGTGACCGACACGCCGACCGATGGCATCGACATTCAGCCGACTGTGTTCGACGGCAAGGTGCTCGTGAGCACTGTGCCTATCAGCACGCGCGGCATTTACGTGGGTGGTGACCGCGGCATCCTCAAGGCGCTCGATCAGGAGACTGGCGAGGAGCTTTGGCGCTTCGACACCATCGAGTCGCCTGCCGATGTCTGGGGCAACACCAGCGTCAACTCGGGCGGAGGCTCGTGGTTCCCGCCTTCGATCGATCCCGACAGCGGTCGCGTGTTCTGGGCGGTCGCGAATCCTGCGCCGTTCCCGGGCACGCCGGAGTTCCCGAACGGATCGAGCCGTGAAGGGCTCAATCTGTACACGGACTCGACGGTCGCGCTCGACGTGAAGACGGGCGCGTACCAGTGGCATCATCAAACCATTGGGCACGACCTTTTCGATCGCGATCTGCTGCACACGATGCTGACAGAGGTTGGCGGTGTGCCGGCGGTGATCAGCACGGGCAAAGAGGGTCGCGTGTGGGCCACGCGTCGTGACAACGGCGAGGTGCTCTGGGGCCCGACGCCTGTGGGCATGCACAAGAACGACGAGCTGCTCGAGCTGACGGCTGCGACCGAAGTCTACCCGGGCTCGTTCGGTGGTGTGCTCACGCCACCTGCGCTCGCAGACGGTGTGATCTACGTGGCTGAGCTGAATGCGCCGACGATGTACTCGGCCAATGCGACGGCGTACTTCGGCAGTGAGATCGGCACGATGAACGGCGACCTGGCCGCGATCGATGCCAACACTGGCGAGATCCTCTGGAACACGTCGGTCGACGGCGACCCGACCGGTGGCGTGACGGTCGTCAACGATCTGGTGCTCACTGCGACGTTTCAGGGCAACGTGATCGCGTACGCTCGCGAGACTGGCAAGGAAGTTTGGCGCTGGACCGCGCCGGGCGGCATCAACTCGTGGATGTCTGTGTCAGGCGATACGATCGTGGTGCCGGTCGGTGCCTCGAGTCCGGCGACGGTCTTCGGTCTACGCGTGGGCGGCGGTGGCACGACCACACCGCCCGCCGCTGGCAGCGGCGGCACGGCAGGCCGCGGTGGCACAGCTGGCAGCAGCGGCGGCGCCGCGGGCGGCGAAGCAGCTGGTGCGGTGAATACGTTCTCGGCGATTAACAGAGATATCCTCGCACGCTGCGCTGGACCGGTGTGTCACAGCAGCAGCATGACGGGCGGCAGCTTGAACGTCGGTGCGGGCAACGCAAGCGCGGTGCGCGCGGCACTGGTGAACATGCCTGCCACTGGCTCCGAGTGCGCCAGCTCGGGCATGAACATGGTCGTCCCTGGCCAGCCAGAGATGAGCCTGCTCTACCGCAAGCTCATGGACATGCCGCCCTGCGGCACACGCATGCCCCCCACCGGCCCGCTCAACGCCACGGAGCTAGAGCGCATCCGCACCTGGATCGCCAACGGGGCCCTCAACAACTAACCCCGCTACGAACAGCGGCGCCCCGCGCAGCGCCGCCGCTGTTTGTCGCGCACCCGAGCAACCGGAGAGGCGCACCGCGACCTGCTCATTCGCTGACCTGCGGGCGCGTCTGGCGCAACTTCCTCGACGCGCAGCTCAAAGCCGCAAGCTAGCAAGCCCCTCCACACAATCTTCCGATGCGGTCGCACCAGCGCGCAGCTCAGCGGTAGCAGTCGCATGCGCAGGCCGTGCGACCGCGGTCGCACTTGCGCGACGTTGCCTTGCGAGCGGCCCTGCAAAACAGGTGCGGCTGCCGGGCAAGTTTCTCGAAGCGCAGCTCAAAGCTGCAGGCTAGTGCTCGAGGGATGGCAGCGTTGGGTGGATGTGCGGCAGTGCTGCGAGGCTTGCTTCTACTTCGCTGCTGCGCCGTGGGGCGGCGGCGAACTGTGCGTCGGTTGGGCAGCTGGATGCGTCTAGGCTTGCATCCGAGCCGCTCGCGACGCGGACCAGCAGCTCGGCGCCTGCGCGTGTGATGTCGAGGTCCAGCGCTTGCAGCAGATCTTCGATGTCCGCTGCGCTAGACGCATCCGCGAACCGGATCCGCCAGGCCGCGAGCACTTCGAGCGAGCCTTCGTCAGCCGCAGCTTTCTTCACGTACACCGCGAGCCTGTCTTGCCGCCATTCGCCCGCGACGGCGAGCGACGCACGATCCAGATCGAGCGCGCCCAAGAGCGCGAACACGCCAGCAATGCCGAGCGAATCCGCAGCGATCAGCTCGTAACCCTCCGGCGGCAACGCAGGAAAACAGGCCAGCACCTCCGCTTGCGAATACATGATCGACCCCTCCAACCAATCGAGTTGGGTGGCGGGCGGCGAGTCGAAGAACTCATCCACCTCAGCGCGCCCGCCGCTCTCCCAAGCGTCCTCGAGCGCGGGCGGACTGATCACGTACGGCAGCTGCGACGCTGCAGCTGTCAGCGGCGATGCGGATGCTTCGGTCGCGCGCACGATGTTCTCTTCCAGCTGAGACCACACCGAGCTCCAACGTATCTGGTTCGGCGAAAGCCCGCGGATCGCGGCGAGCGTTCGATACGACGTGACCACCGCATCGCCTTCGGTCAAAGCACGGATCGAGACGCTCTCATCGAGCGTGACATTCGACACCGAGCGCAGCTGTCCGGCGCGATCCTGCAGGTAGTGTGTAAGCTCGTGAGACAGGACGTTCATCGCTTGCTCGCGATCCATCGCCGCATCGGAGATGACCGTGATGTCCTTCTTGCTGCGTCGATAATACGCAGCGATCGACGAAGCCTGCTGCATCACGGTCGCATCGCTCAAAGTGGTCGCGGGCGCGATCAGGTGGAGCGCAGCGAAAGTCAGCTCCATCGCCCGAGTGGCTTCACTCGCAGCGCCGCTCGGCGCCGACGCATTGGCCGACAGCTCTGCAGCCAGCTGATCGCGCGAGAGCTGTCGGATCGGCGGCAACGCCTGCTTGCCATCGCCGCGCACGCACGCGGTCAGATCAAACACCGCCTGCTGACACTCCATGTCAGTGATCGAACATGGATCGAGGCTCGTGCACTCGTCATCGCTGACCTGCACGGTACGCCTTTCCTCACCACACGCGGTCCAGGTCAGCATGGAAAATGCGAACAAACAACGCGCTGCAAGCCTCGGCATGACAACGATTCTATCAGGCCAGCCGCCGCAAGTTGTGACGCAGCTAACGCTCGCCGCGCTACAGCGGGTGAGCTTTACCCTCCACCGCGCACATCGCTCAGGCGAGCTGCGCGAGCCGCAATGCTGTGATTTTCGCTTGTTCTTCGGCAGCGATCACAAGCTCTCGCGCGTCGTCGTTCGCGAGTCGCGCATGGAGCAGCTCCACCATTTCCGCAGCCGACTTGCCCGTCGCGCACACGATGAAGATGTACCCGAAACGCTCGACATAGCGCTGGTTCAGATCACGCAGGATGCTCAAGGTCTCATGATCTGCTCGCGCGACCTTCGCTTGCTCGCGCGCAGCCATGCTCGCGGTGCGCGCGAAACGCTTGGCCAGCTCGCTCAAGTTGTCGCCGATGCGCGGGTGATGCGCGAACGCTTCGAGGAAGTCATCCCGGTCGAGCGACTTCCAGACCTCGCGCGCGGCTTCGAACAGCGCGGGCGTGCTCTCGAACGGACGCCTCGCGATCATCTCGGAGACCCAGCGCTGCGATCCGCAGCAGCGGGTGAGCGCTTCACGTGCTGCGGGCTCGGCGAGCTGATTCAGGGAAGCGTGTGGAGGTTTGGACGATTGACCCACGGCGCTTCGCAGCCTAGCACGGCCCACGCTGTGGCAGGCGGCCACGGTCTCCGCCACTGCTGAGCCAGATTGGCTCCGTTGCGACCGCCGCGTTTGCGGACTCAAACTTGGAGAGTCGGTCAGGGCACTAGCCTGGAATCTGGTCAGCAGCGAGCACGGCGCGAATACGCGCGTGGTTCCTGAGCCGCTGCGCGGCTGATGGGCTAAACTCGCGCGCATGCAAAACCGGGTCGGGGTCTTAGTGTTAGCCGCGTTGGGCGCGATCGCGTGTACAGAGAAGCCCGTCGAGCAAGCGCCGAGCGATGCGCCTGCACCCGCAGCACCTGCGCCGTCCGCAGCGGCAGAGCCCGCGGAGCCGGTCACGATCCCCGAAGCCGAGCTGAAGGAGCTCTTGTCCGCTTGGGTCGCAGCGCAAAACAGTGGTCAGTTCGAAGCGTACGACTCGCTGTACGCCGCGAAGTTCTACGGCGTGAAGCGCGCAGGTCAGCGTGAGGTGCGCTTCGATCGCACAGGCTGGTTGAACGATCGGCAGAAGATGTTCCAGAAGCCGATCAGCGTGGAAGTGCAAGACCCGAGCTTTCGTTCGTCGAGCGCGAGCGCGGAGATCGAGTTCAAGCAGCAGTGGTCATCGGGCAAGTTCGCAGACAGCGGCCCGAAGCGACTGCTCGTGGTGCGCGAGGGCGGAAAGCTCAAGATCGCGCAAGAAGAGATGGTGCGCTCGGAGCTGGTCGCAACCAAGAGCGAGCAGCGCGCAGGCGATTTCTACTTTACGCTCGCGCTGGACAGCGGCTTTTACCTGTCGCTGCCGCACGCCAAGGTGCCCGAGCAGCTGGGTCCGCTTGCCGCTGAGAGCGGCGAGAAGAATACGGAAGTGTTCACCGTGTCGCGCGTCGTGCCCGACGCGTCGCTCGACGCCAGCGTGAGTGGCTTGAAGAGCAAGAAGCTGCGCCTCGAAGGTGGCTGTGTGGCGCGCATCAGCGAGTTTCGCGCGCTGACGCGTGTGGTGCCGCACTTCGGCGAGCGCGATCGCTGGAACGGCGTGATCGAGGGCCAGGAGAAGAAGGGGCAGCCCATGCCCGCTGCGCAGGTGGCACGCGCGGCGTATGCGCTCGGCAAGCCTCAGCTGTTCGCGAAGCTCGATGGCTGCACCGAGGGTCGGTTCGCCTCGGTCGAAGGCGCGCGGCAGCCCGTGGTGGCAGAGCCAGTGGAAGATCCGGAGCTCGCGGAGCGCGCCCAAGCGGCGTTCGGCAAGCTGCCGAACGTGCTCGCACGTCAGAAAGAGTTCCTGAAGCAAGCGGAGCATCCCGAGGGCAAGTGGTGGGAAGAAGGGACCGAAGTCGCGATCTTCAAGCATCCGAAGTCCGGGCAGGTGTTGGTCTCGGTGCTCGCGATCTTGCGCGATGGTTGCAGCGGGTTTAGCGCTTCGGAGTGGGCGATCTTCGAGCAGAAGGGCAAAGCGCTGAAGCGCGTGCCGCTCACGCAAAATCCGCCTGATCGTGTGCAAGATGCGCTCGATGTGGACGGTGACGGTCGGCTCGAGTTCCTAGGAGAAACAGACTACGGCACGGACAGCGTGCTGTTCTGGCCCGACACCAATGAGCTCGGCACCTCACTCGAGCACGCTTATCTGGACTGCCCGTGCTGAGCGCGATGCTACGGTGCAGGCATGCACGAGTATGAGCTGAGCGTCGATACCGGGGGACATCGGCTGAGCGGGACCGTGTGTTTGCCCGCACCAGCAGGGCGCTATCCGGTCGTGCTCATGCTGCACGGCTCGGGGCCGCTCGATCGCGACGAAAACATGCGCGGGCAGCGGCTCGATGTGTTCAACACGATCGCGCATCGGCTCGCGGCGAGCGGCATCGCAAGCGTGCGCTACGACAAGCGCGGCTGCGGAAAGAGCACTGGCGTCTACTCGAATGCAAGTCACTCCGATTTTGTCCATGACGCGCTCGCTTGGGTCGACCGGCTCGCAAGCGCACCGTTCAGCGCTGGCGGCATCACATTGCTCGGCCACAGCGAAGGCACCGTCGTCGCGCCGCGCGTCGCCGTCGAACGCGCAGAGGTGCGCGCGCTCGTGCTGCTCTGCCCGACGGTCACGGACTTCGAGACCGTGCTGATGCGCCAGGCCGAGCAGATCGAGGGCGAGCTCACGCGTCTGCCTGGCCTTCAGGGCAAGCTGCTTCGGTTCTATACTCGGCTCACTGGCAGCCCGGTCGCAAGCCAGCGCAAGCTGCTCGCGCGTATCCGAGCCTCCACGACGCCAACCTTACGCATCGGCTTGCGAACCCTCGAAGCTGCCTGGTTGCGCGAGCTGCTCCAGCTCGAGATCGCGCCGCTGTTGGCGGCGGTGCGTTGTCCGATGCTGGTGGTCGCTGCGGCCAAGGACATCCAATGTGATCCCGAGGATGCGCAGCGCATTGCGGCGCAGAACCCGCTGGCCGAAGCGCATGTGATCGAAGACCTTACACACATCTTACGTCGCGATACGCGACCGGCGTCGCTGTTTGGCTACCAACAGCTGCTCGCTCAACCGGTTGATTCGCAGCTCTTGGAGCTGATCGCTGGTTGGCTCGAACGTCAGCCCGCGCGCGATGAGCTAACGCAGAACACAACATGAAGACCACGATGGTCGAACAACTTGACCGCACCAAAGCCGAAGATCTCGGTTGACAAGCCCCCATGGTGGCCAACGCCGCCATGGGGACAGTCTGCAACAAGAACGCGGCGTTCGGTCAGCGCAAGCTGGCGCTGTCTAGGTTGAGCTCTGTGAGCGGGATGTTTTCTACTGCGGGGTATGCCGCTGTGAGCGGCGTGATGAACTGGGTTGCGTCGCCGACTACTACGTAGCTGATGGCTGCAGCAGGCAGGCGGCGGCTGACTGCATCGCGGATCTGCTCTGGGGTGACCGCGCGCACTTTGGTTCCGTATTCGCCAAACTCTTCGATTGGCAGGCCGTATTGGGCAAAGCCAGCTACGACGCTGCTGAGCCGGCTCACTGTCTCCAGTGAGCGCGAGAATGAGCCGAGCACTGTCGCTCTGCGCGGCGCGAGCTCTTCCGCGCTGACCAGGTCGGTGGAGAGGCGGTTGACTTCGGTGGAGATCAAACCCACCACTTCAGCCGCCGCGTCATTGCGCGTCTGCGTGGATGCGCTGAATAAGCCGTCGTCGACGCGTGCGCCTAAGCCACTGCTCGCGCCGTACGACAGGCCGCGCTTCACGCGGATCTCAGCGTTGAGCCGAGCCGAGTAACCCCCACCGAGCACAGCGTTGCCGAGCAGCAGCGGATAATAGTCGGGATCATTGCGCGCAACGCTGCGGGTCACCGCTTCGATCGCGGCTTGACCCGCACCAGGTTGGTCGATCACCACCACGCGCGGCGCGATCGGCTCACCCGCAGGATTCTCGATCTTGGGCGCGGCATCCTCCGGATCGCGCAGATCACCAAACAGCTTCTCTGCGAGCGCAAAAGCCGCATCGGGCTCGATGTCCCCCGAGAACACGAGCGTCGCACTCGATGGAATCCAGCGCGAGCGATACAGCCCGAGCACATCGTCGCGCGTAATCGTGGGGATGCTCGTGGGCGTGCCATCGAGCGCAGCGCCGTATGGCGCAGCCCCGTAGATCACGCGACTGCTCGCGAGGTCTGCCACCGCAGCAGGATCGCTCAGCGAGATCGACAAGTTGTCCAGGTACTGTGCCTGCAAACGCGTGAGATCCGCCTCGGGGAAAGTCGCGTCGTGCACCAGCTCGGAGAGCAGCGCAGCTGACCCTTCGAACACCTCACTCGGGCTATTCACCGTGATCTGGGTGAAGTCGTTGCCGGCTGCAGCCGACAGCTCCGCGCCCAAGCTTTCGATCTGCGTCGCGATCTGCGGCGCAGTCTTCATGCTCGTGCCTTCGCTGACCAGCGCCGCCGTCAGCGACGCTACACCCGCTTTGCCAGCAGGATCCGCGGACGAGCCGACATCGTAGCTCAGCAGTGCCGCTACGAGCGGCAGGTTGTGCCTGGGCGCCACGAGCACACGCAGCCCGTTCGTCAGCCGCCGCTCGCTCACGCTCGGCGTTGTCACATCGCGCTCGGGTCCGGCGTTCGGCATCGGTACGCGCTCGCCTTCCGGCGCGAGCGTCACCGGCTCGCCTGCGGGCGCGAGATCCTCCAGCGTGACGGGCGCATCGGTCGCCGGTGTTCGCGGCTCTGCAGGCACATCCGCCGGCTTGTCGGCGTCGCCGAGATAGTTGAGCACCACGTAGTTTTGGTCGCCCAAATAGGCCTGCGCGACGCGCTGAATGTCGTCCACCGTCACGCCGCGAATGCGCTCGAGCAGCTTCTCGGAAGCCGCCGCATCGCCGGTCATGATCAAGCTTTCGCCCACTTCGTTGCCGAGCCCGAGCAGTGATTCACGGTTACGCAAGCGCGCGGCGATCAGCTCGTTCTTGGCTTCGTCCAGTTCTTCTGCGCTGACCTTCTGATCGCGGAGCTTCGCAACTTCGGCGAGCAGCGCGGCTTTGCCTTCTTCGACAGTACGACCCGTCGCCATCAATGCATACGCGCTGATGTTGCCCGCCTGCTGTGCTTGATCGAGCGAAGTGCCGATCTCGGCCGCGACCTGCTGCGTGTACACGAGCGAGCGGTACAGCCGCGACGACGCGCCGGTGGACAGGATGCCGTCGAGCACGAGCAGTGCTGCGCTGTCCTCCGACGAATACTTGGGGACGAGCCAGTTGACCAGCACGGCAGGCAGACTGACGTTCGGCGCGTAATACGTCGCCTCACGCACCTCCGTGCGCGCAGGCTCTTGGACATCGTTCACTGGCAACGCGCGATCGGGGCGCTCGATCGAACCGAAGTACTTGTCGACCCAGCCGTTCAGCTCCGTCTCTTCGAAGTTGCCTACGATGATCAGATACGCGTTGTCCGGGCGATAGAACGTCTCGTGAAACGCGAGCACGTCGCCGATCTGTGCGGCGTCCAAGTCTGTGAGCGAGCCGATCCCGGGCCGCCGATACGGATGCTCTTGATAAGACTCTTGCGGCACGTACAAGCTGAACAAGCGGCCGTACGGAGGCGCCAACACGCGCTGACGCAGCTCTTCTTTCACCACGTCGCGCTCGGCCTTGAACACTGCGTCGTCGACGACGAGCGAGCCCAAGCGCTCAGCCTCGGCGAAGAGCACGCGCTCCAAGTGATTGGCCGGAACGATCTCATAGTACGCGGTGGTGTCGTCCGCTGTGAATGCGTTGTTCGAGCCACCGACGTCTTCCGTGAGCCGATCGATCGTCTCGGACGGAAGGTTGCGCGTGGCCTTGAACATCAAGTGTTCGAACAAGTGCGCGAACCCGGAGCGGCCCGCTGGGTCGTCCTTCGAGCCGACTTTGTACCAGACCTGAACGCTGACGTTGGCCGTGCTGGTGTCGCGCGCCGAGTACACCTCTAAGCCGTTGCTGAGCACACGATACTTGAAGCCCGCAGGCAGATCGACCGGCGCGCCTGGATTGTCGAGCTTGGTCTCTTTGTCGCTCTTGGCTTCGTCGTCTTTTGCGCTCGGCTTGGCAGCGTCGTCGCCCTTCTTCTTCTCATCGTCGCTGGCTGCGCGTTCTGAGTCGGACGTCTCGTCTTCTTTCTTGTCGTCCGACTTATCAGTGGACTTACTGCCGACTGTTTGACCTTCGACGGAGCTAGCGTCGCCGCCATCACTCTCGGTCGTGGTCTCAGTCGAATCGTCGGAGCAACTTGCGCCCGCGAGCAGCAGCACGCTGGCGAGCAGTGCTGCGATACTTACAGTTCGCGGCGGATGAAACAGCCGAAGGGAAGAAGCGCGAAAGTCGAGCATTCAAGCCGCTTAGCGCGAGTCGCGCACAAAGAGCAAGGCTCGATCGAAAAGGTCGTATCCGTGTCATTCTCGCCGCGGCGCGCTGCCACACGCGGCATTTCATCGACCTCTAGCTCACAACGCGATCGACTCGACCTCGATCAAGAGCCCGGGCAGCACCCGCTACATCGTTCGGCTGGGTGGGCCTCGACGAGATGGGTGTAACCGCGCGGTGTGGAGAAGTTGGATGGATCGAAATGTTTCACGCGCATGGCTCCATGTATCGAGGCACGGTTCAGCTCAGCCGCGGATCAATGCACGTAAGTCTTTCGCGCGCGAGAGCTCCTGCACCCATCCGAATGAACCGGCGTCTTTGAGCTCGCGCGCGGCGTGGATCAGGCCGCCGTACGCGACCATCGCGAGCAATGAGCCCACGCTGATGCGGCGCACGCCGAGTCGCTCGTAGTCGGCGAGCGTAAGGCTTGCGATGCCGCCGATGCCACCGAGCACGTTGAGTGGGCGATCCACTTCTCGGAGCACTGTTTCGAGCGCTTCGACTGTCGGCAAGCTGGGCGCAAACAGCACGTCGGCGCCCGCTTCTTGATAGGCCTGCAAGCGCCGGATCGTGTCTTTGAGATCGGGCTTGCCGCGAAAGTAATTCTCGGCGCGCGCGGTGACCAAGAAAGGAAAACCTGCGCCGCGCACGGCTTCGACCGCAGCGCGCACACGATCGGCGGCGTGCTCGATCTCGTAGAGCGCTTTACCGGAGTAGTCCTCGATGGATCCGCCGACCAAGCCTGTCGCGAGCGCGCCTCGGAAGGTCTCCGCCACAGCTTCAGGTGAATCGCCGAATGCATTCTCGAGATCGGCGCTGACCGGAAGATCGGTGGCAGCGACTAGCGTCGCCGCGTGCGCAAGAACAGCCTCACGGCCGGGCTCGCCGTCGACCAAGCCGATCGCCGTCGCGAAGCCCGAGCTCGTTGTGGCGAGCGCGCGAAAGCCCAGCCCGGCAAGCACGCGGGCGCTGCCGCTGTCCCACGGGTTAGGGATGATGAACGGCTTCTTCTGCGCGTGCAGTTCGCGAAAGAGGTGTGCTTTTTCCGCTTGAGTTGCCATGGGTTTCCTCCGGTGGAGCTGAGCGTTATCGCCTATCTCGCCGCTGACCCGGAAGACAACTCGGAGGCGGGTGACACGATCGCGCGACTTGTCACGCGGCCGAACCGCCGCCAACGCGCTCGGCTCGAGCCACGCGTTGGCTGCGAACATTTGACCTCAGCGAGCCAGGCAAGTGTGCGCGCACGCCTCAAATGGTGCTTGGCCGGCCACGCTGCCTCGGTGTACGACCTTCTTTTGTCAGGAGTTGTACCCGAATTGGTCGAGTTGCTTGCGCGCGCCGCCTCTGGCGGAGGGCGCCCGTGCAGCATGCTCGGCGCGGCTCCTGATTGGGCTTTTGCAGGCACGGAGCAAAATCGCGATGACGTGTGACGTGAAGCGCGCCGCCGGCGCACTCGTGGGGATGTTATTGGCTTCAGCGTGTGCGGGCACAGCCCCGGAGGCGCCAAGCGACGGTGCACCGCAGCTCGCGAGCTGTCCGCCTGGTCAGACCTGCGCGCCTGCAGCAGCGGCCGCGGCAGTGCCAGGCGCAGGCACCAGCGCAACGGCGGCGACCGCGCCGAACGCCGGCAGCACCGCACCAGGTGTCGCACCGGGCGGCGCGCCGCAAGCTGCTGCGGGGACCGGCACTGCTGCAGCTGGTAGCGGCGCAGCTCCGGGCGGACAAGCACCGGCTGCAGCCGGTAGCGGCGCCACCCCGAGCACCGAGGGCCCGAAGGGCGGCACTTGGCGCATGATGGGCTACGACGAGACCAACAGCTATTTCAACCCGCACGAGACCATCTTGACGGTGGGCAACGCGCCCATGCTCAAAGAGAAGTGGCGCTTCACCGTCGCGGGCTTCCCGCCCGGCTCACCTGTCGTCGCCGAAGGCAAAGTGTTCGTGATGGCGACCGGCGGCACGTACGCGATCAGCTTGGCCGACGGCAAGAAGCTCTGGGAGCGCACCGACATCGCGGGCACCGCATCACTCGCCTACGAAAACGGCTTCATCTACGCGCACGACGTCAAGGCCGTTCTCTTCAAGCTCAACGCTTCCGACGGCAAGACCGTGTGGGGACCGGTTCGCACGAACGAAGTGACGGAGTGCGACGGCACCTCCTCGCCGATCGTCGGCAACGGCATCGTGGCGACCGGCCACGCGTGTGGTCCGCTCGAAATGGACAGCCGCGATCACACCAAGGCGCGCGGCGGCGTAGAAGCCTTCGACATCGAGACCGGCACACGCAAGTGGGTGTACTTCACCGTGCCCGAGACCGGTGAAAACGGCGCGATGGTCTGGTCGAGCCCGGCGATCGACACGCAGAACATGTTGGTGTTCGCCGCGACCGGCAACAACTACTCGGTGCAGGGCGAAAACTCCGACTCGATCCACGCGATCGACATCGCATCGGGCACGCGCCAGTGGAAGACGCAGATCCGCGACACTGACACTTGGTCGTTCCGTGTCGTGCCCACCGGCCCGGACTACGACTTCGGAGCCAACCCGATCTTGGGTGTGTTCGACGGCAAGCAGATCGTCGCGGATGGCGACAAGGGCGGCGTGTTCCACGCGTTCGATCGCATGACGGGCGCCATCCTCTGGCAGCGCGAGAACCTCAGCCCGAGCGCATCGGCGACACACGGTGGCGTGCTGATGAACGGTGCGTTCGACGGCAAGTACTTCTACGTGGTGGCGAACCATCCGACCGGCCGCTCAGCCGTCTTGCACGCGCTCGATCCAGCCAAGCAAGGCGCCGACGGTTGGCCCGCGATGATGATGCCGAAGATCACCTGGGGTGCGCCTGCAGTGGCCAACGGCGTGCTCGCGGTGCCGAACGACGACGACCTGCTCGTGCTCAACGCGATGACCGGCGAGAAGCTCGCGATGTTCAACACCGGTGGAACGATCGGCGGCGGCTCGCCAGCGATCGTCGACGGCCACATCGTCGTGCAGAGCGGTCTCTCATACTACTTGGACACCTCGGCGAAGAACAACAACCAGGTCATTTGCTACGCCGTGCCGGGCGCCATGGTCCGCGACGAAGTCGCTGCGCCGGCAGGTGGCACTATGTCCACGACCCCGACGTTCGTGCCCGGCAGCGCGACCTGGAGCGCAGTGTTCCAAGAGGTGATCGTGAACAACGGCTGCAACGGCGGCAGCACCTGTCACGCGAGCAGCTCAGGCGGCAACTTGGTCATGCAGACCAAGGCTGACTCCTACGCGGCGCTCCTGAACATCGCAGCCATGGGCAACAGCGGCACGCCGACCTGCGCGGCGAGTGGCATCAAGCGCGTGGTTCCAAGCGACCCGGACAACAGCTTGCTCGTGACCAAGCTCGAGCAGGCCATGCCAGCATGCGGCACACGCATGCCGCCTGGAGCTGCACTCAAGGCTGAGCAGATCAAGCAAGTCCGCGACTGGGTCGCTGCAGGCGCTAAGGACGACTGATCGGCGCGTCGTGAGCTCGAGGCGACGTCCGGTCGCCTCGAGACTGGGTCAGTTGCGCAGCAAGCGCTTGAGCGAAGCTTCCTTCGCCAGCTTGACCAGGTCGACCGAAGCCGCGCTCGGCTCGAGCGGCTCGTTGCTCTCGTAGCTCGGTTGTTTCTTCGGTGCGGGCGCTTTGGGCTTCGCGTTGGCGCCGTTGTTCGACGGCTTTTTCGCGGCTGCGCTCGACTTGGTCTTGGTGGCTTTGGTCGCTTTGACTGGCTTGGCCTTGCCTTTGGCCGGAGCTGCTTTCGCCTTCTTCGAAGGGGCGGCCTTCTTCGAAGGGGCGGGTGCGCTCGCCCTTTTGGTGGGTTTCTTGGACTTGGGGGCAGGTCGTTTCTTCGTAGCCATAGGACCGGCACTTTACGTCGGCTCTGGTCGAACGCGAATGCCCAACTTGCACGTCTCGAGCGGGATTGTGCGATTGCTGAGGTTCGCGTCCGACGGACGCTGGCGGCGGCCGGCCTGTGTCAGTCGCCTTCGATGATCGGTAGGACGATCTTCGAGGGGTGCTCAGCGTCGTGATAGATGCTGACGGTGGGCGCAGGCGTGATCCTCGGCGTCGGGGTATCCGCAAAACTGAGCGTCACCTGGATGCGATGGCCTGACTTGAACAAGAACGAGATGGGCAGCAGATCGAAGCGGATCAACGTCGGTTCGCCAGCCGTCAGCGGCATCGCGTCCTTCTCGCCGAACGGGTGGTAGGGCAAACCCAGGTTGTTGTAGGGCGCATCGACCTCTTTGCGCTGCGATGCGCGCAGGCGGCCGTGCATGTTGTAGGCGGTGATCGCGCCCGTCGGGCTGACGTCCTGCAAGGTGGCGATGAAGTCGCCATCGGTCGCGGTCGTGGCCACCCAAAGCTCCGCGACAGGGTGCCCCGTGACGCGCACGTCCGCGGTGAGCGGCTCGGTCGCGAACGCGATCCCACGTGGCGTCGGCGAAGAGGTGGTCGAGGTCGTGCCCTGCGCCACGGTGTAATCGACGACCTGATCGGTCTTGGCCAAGGCTTCAGTAGGGGCCGTGGTGCCGAGCGTCTTTGCGCCGAAGAAGTATTCCGTGCGCTTTTCGTTCGCGAGCGGCCAGGTGGGCGACGCGCGCCACTCTTTGTCTTTCGACTCGTTGTACGTGTAGTAGTAGACGCCTGGCTCGTCCATGATCCCGTTGTCGATGTCCTTGAGCCAGTAGTCGAAGAAGCGGCGCTCCTCCACGAGCAGGTCGAAGCCGGTGTCGCCTTCCACGTCGAACCAAGCGCAGTGTGGCTTGGGACCGACGATCAGGCGGCGCGGACCGGTGAGGTTGTTGTAGGTGAAGAAGGCGCCGTATTTGGTCGCGGCTTCATCCCAGTTCGCTGCGGCGTACACGGCGATGCCCGACTCCAGGACCGTGCTCCAGTACGTGTGCGGGCTCGACTTCGCCCACCAAACCTCGGGGATGTTGGCTGCCACGCTGTCGCGAAACGGTGCATAGCCGGGGTTCTCGATGTTCATCGAGTGCTGCGCGATCGCCTCGCGCATCATCGCCCCGCCTGGATCGTCGTCCACGGCGGTCGCCATCGCGTCGCGCCCCGCACCCGATGAAGCTCCTGGCGGCGCTTTGGTGTCGCCAGACGTCGCCGCCATGCCGCCCGGAACACCGAACGGATAGACGTCGAACTCACAGCTCATCGGGAAGATCGCCTTCAAGTGCGGAGGCGCCGTGGTCAATGCTTGCATCTGGCTGCCGCCGGTCGCGGAGCAGCCCCACATGCCGACCTTGCCGTTGCTCCAAGGTTGCTCGGCAAACCACTCGGTCACGTCGTACGCGTCCATGCGTGCGCCATCGACCCACTCCCCGCGGTTGAAGCCCTGGTTCGTGCCGTACGAGGCATACAAGCCGCGGTAATCCACGACTGCTGCGACGTATCCGTAGTCGACCAGCTTCGCGGCGGCGCCCGGATACACCTCGCCCGGCAGACCCGCGCCAGCAGTCGACGCAAAGAAACGACGATTGTAGGGCGTGTGCATCCACAGCACCGGCAACTTATCGTCCGTGACTTTGCCGCTCGCGTCTTTGGGCCGATACAGATCTACAGCCAACTTCGTGCCGTCGCGTGTGGGGACGTAGACCGAGCTCAGCTCGAAGCCGTCGTACTTCTTTTCGCCGTAGCCGCTGTACTCGCCGGGTTTCGAGACCGAGCCCGGTGGAACTACGCGCGGTGGCTTTGTGGCGCCTGTACCTGCTGCCGCTGCTGCTGCGTCGGTGCCCGCTGTTGCGGCGCTCTGTGGACCTGTTGTGGCCGGTGCGCCGGCGCCGCTGTTGGCTGCAGTGCTTGGGTTGCTCGTGCTCGGCGTGTTCGGAGTGCTGCCGCTTTGTCCCGGCTTGTTGTTGTTTGTTGTCGCGCTCGTGCCCGATGTGCCGCCCTGCTCGGGTGTGCTTGGCGCCGCGGTGCTGTCCGATGGCGTTTGCGCAGCGGGATCGCTGCTGCCGCTCGATCCGCAGGCGGCTATGCATGCTGCTGTGAGTAGGTGCGAGAAGAGAGGCTTGGTTACGGCGATCGCGCGCATGGGCAGAATCTCCGCACGCGGTGCGTTTCAATCCTGTCGGGAGTGTGACGGCTAGGATGCGTTGTGAGACATGTTTGAGGGGGAATTGTTAGGAGGGCTTAACCCTCGTAACCGCAATCGAAACCGCGGGCGCAATCGGAGATCGGTGACGGCCCGCCCCGAGAGGGCGAGTGAGGCATCTGCGCGTATTGCGACGGGTTCCTTGCTTAGCGCCACCCGGCTCGCACACTCTGTGGCGGTACCCCAGTCCAAGGAGGTCGCTATGTCGACGAGTAAAGCATCGGCACGTTGGGAAGGCTCGCTGCGAGACGGCAAGGGCACGATGAAACCAGCGAACGGAGCCGAGGTTCCGTTCAGCTTGAAGACTCGCTTCGAGGGTGAGCGCGGCAGCAATCCTGAAGAGGTCATTGGCGCAGCGCTGGCAGGCTGTTTCTCGATGGCGCTGAGCGCAGCGTTGGGCAAGGCGGGCTCGAACCCGACCTCGATCGAGACTGAAGCATCGGTGCAACTCGACAAGCAGGGTGACGGTTTCGCGATCACCAGCATCACGCTCACCACGCAAGCTCAGGTGCCAGGCATCGACGCGGGCAAGTTCGAAACGATCGCGCAAGAGACCAAGCAGCAGTGTCCCGTGTCTAAAGCGCTCGCGGGAACCAAGATCAATCTGCAAGCCAAGCTGGTCTAAGTCATTTCGCGGCTAGCAGCTGACGGCGGCGTTGCCGTCAGCTGTTAGTATATCTCATAGGTCGCACACGCTGCCATCTGTAAGGTTGCGGGCTATTCGCAGACCGCTGGTTGACAGCGTCTGCCATCGATCGAACACTCGGCGAATATCGACAGAAGTACCCACGGTCAGAACGGAGGGTGCCGATGGATTTCGTCGAACGGTTGTTCGGTATTTCGCCGGATGGAGGCTCGGGCGCCTACGAGGCCCTGCTGTTTCTGATTCCGGTGTTGGGCCTGGGCGCCATCTACTTCTCTAGGCGCACCGCCCGCAGTCGGCGTTTGTAGTTACAAGCGATCGCGGCCTTTGCTCGCCTCGAGATACCCGTGCAGCGCGCGGCGGATCAACCTGAAGCGATCGCGCGGCGCCATGCGCGGCGAAACGATGTCGTGAAGCGATAAACCGTCCACGATCGCGATCACAGCTTCTGCAGCCAACCGCGGCACGCTTGCGCCGGAGATCCGCATGTGGGCCTCGGCGCCTGCCGCGAACATGTCGCGCGCCCAGTGCATGGTGACAAAGTCCGGATTGCGGGCTGCGTAGAGGATGAGCTCGAGACGTGCGAGGAAATGCTTGCGGCCTTCGGGCGAGAACCTGCGTTCGATCACCGCTGCGATGCCTGCGGCGCTCGGGCGAAAGCCGTTGAGCTGAAGCGCGTCGAGAAACACCATGCGGTATGCCGCCGCTTCGAGCAGCTCGCGCATGGTGGCGTAGCGGCTGAGTGTGGTGCCGGCAGCCAGCCCGAGTGCCTCGTCGACCGCCGCGTGGCTGAGGCCTGTGAAGCCGTGCGTGGCTAGACGCGCTATCGCAGCGTCTAAGAGCGGATCGTTCTGATCGTGCGTGGGCAGCGCTTCCATGAGCGTGGGGTCCGTGGCGGGCAGCTCGTGGAAATGTAGCGACAGTGCTCGCGTTTCGTCGAGTGACCATTCGCGACAATCGCGGCGCGTAGGGGTACTCGAGGGCGCGCTACAGACCTAGGTACGCCTTGCGTACGCGATCGTCGTGCAAGAGCGTTTGGCCCGCGCCACTCATCACGATCTCGCCGTTCTCTAACACATAGGCGCGCTGACTCAGCTGCAAGGACACCGCGACGTTCTGCTCCACGAGCAGGACAGTCAGCTTCAGCGTTTGGTTGAGCCGCACAATGATGCGGAACATCTCCTGCACCATCGCCGGCGAGAGTCCGAGCGATGGTTCGTCGAACATGATCAGCTTGGGTCGACCCATCAGGCAGCGCCCGATCGCGAGCATCTGCTGCTCGCCTCCCGACATCGTACCCGCGCGCTGGCGCTTGCGCTCCTGCAAGCGCGGAAAGAGCCCGTAGACCTCGCTCAGCGACTGCTTGGCGTGCCTGTGTGCGCGCGGCACCATCGCGCCGACTTCCAGGTTCTCTTCGACTGTTAGACTGGGAAAGATCTGCCGGCCTTCCGCGACCTGTCCAATGCCGAGGTTCACGGTCTCGTGCGAGTCGCGGCCCGTGATGTTCTGCCCGTTCCACAACACTTTGCCGGCGCACGGCTTCTCGATGCCTGCGATCGCGCGGATCAGCGAGGACTTGCCTGCGCCGTTCGCACCGACGATCGCCACGACCTCACCTTCAGCCACTGACAGTGAAACGTGGCTGAGCGCGATCGCATCGCCGTAGCGCAGCTCGAGTTCTTCGACTTGGAGCAGGCTCATGCTTGTACCTCGTCGCCGCTCACAGCCTCAGAGCCTAGATAGCAGGACAACACGGCCGGATCCTTCACCACCTCGGCCGGCTCGCCGCGCGCGATGATCTCGCCGTGGTGCAGCACGACGATGCGCCTCGACAGCGCCATGACAGCCCGCATCACGTGCTCGATCAGCAAGATCGTGGTGCCTTCGCTGCGGTTGAGCTCTTCGAAGAGCGCAACCATGCCGTCGACTTCCGTGGGTCGCAGCCCGGCCATCACCTCGTCGAGCAGGAGCAGCTGCGGACGCGTCGCGAGCGCGCGCGCGACTTCGAGGCGCTTGCGTTCGGGCAGGGTCAGCGCCGCTGCTGGCTGCTGCGCCTTGTGCGCCATGCCGAGCAGCTCGAGGATGTTCCGCGCGCGCTTGCGTGCGTCGACCACGCTACGCTCGCGGTGGAGCGCGCCGACGATGACGTTGTCCAGCACCGACAAACCGGCGAACGGCTTTACGATCTGAAAGGTGCGCCCGATGCCGGCGGCGCACACCTGCTCCGGCTTGAGCCCGCTGATGCGCTTGCCATGAAAGCGAATCTCGCCTTGATCAGGCGCGTACACGCCAGCGACCAAGTTGAAGATCGTCGTCTTGCCCGCGCCATTCGGGCCGATCATCGCGACGATCGCGTGCTCTTCGACATCGAAGCTCGCGCCTGACACGGCGCGGATGCCTTTGAACGACTTGCCGACGTTTTGGATCTCTAGCAGCATGGTTCAGCCCTTGTGCTCGCGGTCCAGGCCGAGCGCGCGCGACAACGTCGGCCACACGCCGTGCGGCAGATACCAAACGACGACCAAGAGCACGCACCCATACAGCACCTGCTTTACGCCGGGAATCTGGCTGCCGAGCGCGTCTAGAAGCTCTGTGCTGAGATCGCCGAGCAAGGTCAGCAGCGCTGCGCCGAGCACGGGCCCGACCAAGCTGCCGATGCCGCCGATCACCGGCGCGAGGATGATCTCGATCGAACGTGAGATGTGAAACACCTGCTCGGGGAACAGGCTGTTGTAATAGAACGCGAAGAACACGCCCGCGACACCAGTCAGCGCAGCGCTGATCGCCACCGCCAACAGCTTCCAGCGCAGCGTGTGTATTCCGAGCGCGCGCGCGGCATCTTCGTTCTCGCGAATCGCTTGCCAGTAATAACCAGCGCGGCCGCGCAAGAGCACGCGACACAACGCGAACGTGCCGGCGCACAGCGCAAGCGCGACGTAGTAGAACATCGCTGGAGGCCCGCGCAGGTTCAAGAGATCGATGTGCTCGCGCTGCTGCACCTTCAAGAATAGGCCCGCCGGCCCACCCAGCCAGTCGATGTGGTCGAACCCGATGCGGGTAAACTCCGCGAACGCGATCGTGAGCAGCGAAAACTGCACGCCCGAGATGCTGAAGCGAAACGCCAGCGCGCCGATGCCGACGCCCGCGATCGCGCACAGCAGCGCAGCGAGCCAAACGCCGAGCCACGGGCCGATGTCATAGTGCGTGTACAGAGCCGCCGAGGTGTACGCGCCGAGCCCGATGTACAGCGCGTGCCCGAGCGAGAGTAAGCCGGCAAAGCCCATCATCACGTTCCAGGCTTGACCCGCGAGCCCGAGGAACAAGATCAGCGTGCCGATCGAGAGCACATAGTTGTTCGCCCACAGTGGCAGCAGCAGCAGCCCGAGCGTGCAGACAGCGCCGAGGAGCTGGGCGCGACTGAGCGGCATGCTGCCGGTGTTCGCTTGGGTCACGGGAGTAGCTTGGCTCATTTGCCTCGTGGATGCTGGCGCTGGCGAGGAGGAGAAGAGGCCAGATGCGTCACGCGCGCGCGCCGAGCAGACCGGCGGGTCGCACGAGCAGGATCAAGATCAAGAGCCCGAAGCTGAACATCGACTTGGCAGACGGCGCGACGAACAACCCCGCGAGCGCTTCGGAGACGCCGATCAGTACGCCGCCGAACAACGCGCCGGCCATCGAGCCGAGCCCTCCGACGATCACGATTACAAACGCAAGCAGCGTGTATGCCGGCCCTGCCGCGGGCGTGACATCGACCAGCAGCATCTGCGCGCAACCAGCGATCGCAACGCACGCGGTGCCGAGCCCGAACGTCAGCGCGTACAGATGTTTGAGCGGCAGACCTGTGACGAGCGCGCCCATGTGATTGTCAGCGCAGGCACGGATCGCTTTGCCTGTAGTCGTGTAGCGAAAGTATGCGAGCAGCGCGAGCGCGGTGACCGCTGCAGCGGTCGCTGCGTAGACGCGCGGCTTGTCGATGAGCAACGGACCGAGCTCGAACGAATCGAGCTGGTAGTCCGTCTGGACGCTCTGCGCGTCGGGCCCGAAGCCCATGAGCAGACCGTTCACGAGGATGGTCGCGATCGCGAGCATCAAGAGTAACTGCGAGTGCTCCGGGCGCTGGATGAAGCGATTGATCACGCCGCGCTGCAGCCCGTAGCCGAGCACGAAGAACGCCGCTCCCAGCGGCAACATCAACCACAGTGGGTCGAGCTGCGTGGCGGTGCTGATGAGCACCACGGCGTACATGGCCGCGGTCATTAGCTCACCGTGCGCGAAGTTCACGATGCGCACGACGCCAAAGACTACCGACAGCCCCAGCGCCATCAGTCCGTAGATCATGCCTGTCAGAAGGCCTGTCAGCACAACGTTTGCGATCAGATCCGCCTCGGGCATGACCTACACCTATCAGGCTTTCTTGAACTCTGGGCTCGGAAACACCAGCTTGCCTTCGGCGACATCGTTGGGCAGCGTGACAGTCGGCTTGCCATCGAGGTTCTGAATCACCGCCGAACGATTGCCTTCGACCTGACCCTTCGCGTTGAAGACGATCGGCCCGCCCAGTGACATGCGCACGTTCGCAGGAATGTTGGTTTGGCGAATCGCTTCAGCGAGCGCCTTTGGATCGGTCGTCTTCGCGCGCTTGAAAGCGTCTGCGGCGACCAAGATCGCATCGAAGGTGTAGCCGACGTTTGCTGCGTGAAACGCAAGCTCAGACTTCGGATCCTTCTTCTTGAAGGCGGCTGCGACCAGTTTGGTCATCTCCGATTTCGGGTTGTACCAAACCGTGTTGCTGATCGCGTAAGTCGCGTGTTTGCCGAGCGATTTGGTGAACTGCTCCTCGTACAAACCAGGCGAGCCCGGGCTGACCACCGCCATCGGGCTGAAGCGCTGCTTCACCATTTCCTTACGCAGCACGATCGCGTCGTTAAGCCGGCACACGAGCAACAGCAGCTCTGCCTTGGTGGCTTTGGCCTTGGAGATTTCGACGGTGAGATCTTTGGCCGCAGGGTCGTAGGGGATCGTCGACAGCAGCTTGAACGGGAGGTTCAAGCCGGGCAGGGTGGCTTCCACGCCTTTTGCCATCGCCTGACCGAACGTGTCGTTCACGTGCATGAACACAGCGTTTGCGGGCGTCACACCGCTGGTCTTGAAGATGTCCGAGAGCAGCGCGAGGCCGCTGCGCCCGAGCTCCGGCGCGGTGGGGAAGTTGCGAAAGACGAACTTATAACCTTGCTCGGTGATCTGCGGCGCACCAGCGATATTGATGATGTGCGGGATGCCGCGCTGCTCCGCGACCTGCGCGACCGCTGCAGTGTGGCCCGAGTCGAACGCGCCGACCAGCACGTTTGCGCCTTCTTCGATCAAGCGCTCTGCGCGCGTGCGCGCGGTGTCAGCGTTCGATTCCGTGTCAGCGTTCATCAGCTCGATGTCGACGCCCAACGCGCTCTTGATCACTTCGGGCGCTAGATCAGCACCCTTCTGGCATGACTGACCGATCAGCGCCTGCAGACCTGAGCGCGGCAGGAGCACACCGACCTTGAGCTTGCTAGGACCTGCAGCGCGCGCGTAACCGAGCGGGAGGTGAGGCAAGATGCTCGCAGCGCCAGCCAGTAGAATCGTATCCGTGCTGAACTGACGTCGCCCGATCCGCTTCTGATTCGTCATGTGACTGCCCTTCCACCCGTGTTTGGCACTGTCCGACGCTGATTCCGGCGCAACGTACCGGAAGCGCACCGCGCCGCGCAATTGGTTGGTGTGACAAACCAACCTAACCTCGCAACGAAAGCAGCGGAGCGTCCTTCTGCTGGCGTTCTGCGGCGGTCCTGTGGCGATTCCTTTCGTGTGCGCGAAGTACGAAGATTTATCGCCACAAGACGCCAGGGTCGCCGAAGAACGCCAAGTGATTTCGAGCGGTGTTACGCCCAATCGCGCAGACCCGGATGCTCTCGCGTGCACGCGAGATCTTGTTCGCCGAATCGGCAACGCGACGCTCCCTTCTCAGTGCTGGAATGAGAGTGTCGGCGGGATGTTGATAGTGTCTGTCACACGCGTGATGGGCATCGCTGGTGATCTCCTCACACTCCGCGCGTGCTCGCAGCTGATCCACACGAACCTGTGTGGATGCTCAACTCCGATCGAATGTAATCGAAACAGCAGCGATTCAACTACAGATACAATACGTTGGCTGGCTGTTAGTTCCTGACAAATGTCAGCCAAAAACACCGCGGAGGAGTGCAGCCGAAATGCGCAAGTGCTGGCGCAGGAAGGTACTTTTTGTCCTCGCAGCGGCAATGTTCTGCGCAGTTCGTCACCATATGCGTTCACGCAATCGCAGTCCCAGTCCAGTGCTAGCGTGGCGAGTAAAGCACCACGCTTTCCATCGGTTAGCTATCGGAGCTCTATCCGAGTGAAAGGAAGCTCGCCTGCTGGGCCATCATGGCGCGCTTGGATGCTTAAGCGTCTCATGTCATACACGTCGTCGTGTGCACTATCCGGACATGTTGTGTCGGATTGCAAGTAAGTGCGGACCTGAAGCAGCTCTCAAAACACAGAGCGTCCACTGGGGAAACGGTTAAGTAAGATGACGTCAACTAGAACAGCGATCTGGAACTTGTTGAAGCGCGAAAGGCGGGGCGCTCTTCGTGCGGGACTCGGTCAGAGCCTGCTGTTGGTGATTGCCGCTTGTGGCGGCGGAGCCGAACCTCCCGGGTCAGCCGGTTCGCCGAACACTGGCGCACCGACCTCGCCCGTCGCAGGCACTCCGGCGACGCCCACAGCAGGCAATGGCGCGAAGCCCAATACGCCTTCGACTGGAACCGCTGGTAAGCCAGCAACGCCGCCGACCACCACCGGAACGGCAGGCGGTGGCGCGAAGCCACCCACAACGAGCGGCGCCGCAGGCGCACCGACCACGCCAGCGACCGGAACAGCCGGTGCAGCTGGCTCCACAACGCCAAGCAGCGGTGCAGCTGGCGGCGGCAGCGATCAGCCAGACGGCACGCCCACGGCAGGCGCAGGCGGCTCAGGCACGCCAACCACGCCAGGCGGCAGCGACGACCTAACGGGCGAATCAAGCTGTCTCGCGAAGGTCACCTCGGGCTTCGACCAAGAAGGCCCCTTCCAGTTCATGCAAGAGCGCGAAGGCTCGATCAACTTCTGGGTCCCAATGGTCGACGCGGGCTGCAAAGTCCCCGTCATCCATCTCGCAAACGGTACCGGCGCAAACTGCAGCAGCTATGGCCGAGCGCTGGAGCGCTTCGCTTCTCACGGCTTCCTGACCGCGTGCTACGAAAACCCGAACACGGGTGCTGGTACGCAAGGCCTCGAAGCGCTCCAGACCGCGCTTACGAAGTACCCCAACCTCGCAGCCAAGCGCTTTGGCTCGACGGGTCACTCGCAGGGTGGTCAGTCGACGTTCATCGTGCAGTCTCTGGCGGAGGAGGAGTTCGGGTTGGAGGGCACGAAGTTCGCTGGTCTTGCGATGCAGCCAGCCACTAACTTTGGCTCACAGCCGCAGGGCGGCTGGCAGATGCACTACAAGCGCATCAAATCGCCGATGTTCATGTTCAGCGGCCGAGGTACTGATGGCCTGGTGTCGCAGGGCTGGGTGCAGGACGCGTTCGATGCTCTCGACCCGAGCATCGAGAAGTACCACTGGACCAAGCAGGGCGGCGCGCACATCCCCACTCCGCAAGGCGAGGAGATGCAGATCGGTCCGGCGTGGTTCCGTTGGAAGCTGCTCGGCGACAAAGCCGCGTGCGAGTTCTTCAAGTCGATCCCGATGACGGACAACACTTGGGAAGAAGTTGCCGTCGAGAACGCGGCGCCTTGCGAGTGATCGCATAGCGACGTAGAGATTGTAGACGTGCACTACGGCGGGCCACATGGTCCGCCGTAGTCGTTTGTTAGACGGGTAGAGTGCGCGCCAGTGAGCATACGGGCCGGAGCAGTGTGGTGGTTGGTCGTGGCGCAGCTCGCAGCCTGCGGCGGCGGTTCGCACGGGCGGCCGTGGTTCCAGTCCGATGCTGGCGGGCCTAGGGACTCTGGCAAGCCGCCAGGTTCCGGGCTCGGCGCATTTGATGCTGCGGCCCAGCCCTCAGACGCAGCCGCCGCTGGACGCCGCGTGGACGCTGCTGTCAGCGGTGGCCCGACGCGCATGACGCCTGAGCAGCTTCGCGATCCCGAGATGTGCAAGAGTTGCCACCCAAAGCACTATCAAGAGTGGTCGAGCAGTATGCACGCCTACGCGGCGCTCGATCCGGTGTTCATCGCGATGAACAAACGCGGACAGCGCGAGACCAACGGCGCGCTCGGAGACTTCTGTGTGAAGTGTCACGCGCCGATGGCTGTGGCCGATGGTTTCACCACGGACGGCCTGAACCTCGACCAGCTACCCGATCAGAAGCGTGGAGTGAGTTGTTACTTCTGCCACAACGCGGTGGAGGTACTCGGCGATCACAACGGCAACTTGCGCGTCGCGAATGACAACGTCATGCGTGGTCCATTCTCCGATGCTGTGGAGTCAGGCGCACATGGCTCCGCCGTTACTGAGCTCTTCGATCACGCGCGGCCGGAGCACAATGCTATGTGCGGAGGTTGTCACGACATCGTGCTCGACAATGGCGTGGAGCTAGAACGGACGTTCCGCGAGTTCAAGAGCGGTTTGTACGGTCAGCAAGCGAAAGAGGGCCAGCAGACTTTAGAGAACTGCGCTGGTTGCCACATGACTGGTCGCAATGATGTAGTGGCCGTGGCGCCTGCTGGCGCGCCCAAGCGCGTCGCGCACGAGCACCTGTGGCCGGGGATCGACGTAGCGCTCACTGAGTTTCCCAACAAAGCGGCGATGCGTTCGGCGATCGAAGACTGTCAGCTTGGTCTGGCGAGCGTCGCGTTCTTTACGCTGAAAGTAACGCCCCCCAATGTGTTCGAGTTCAACGTGGAGACGAACGCGGGACACAACCAGCCGAGCGGTGCGGCGCAGGACAGGCGCATGTGGTTGGAGATTTCAGCGTTCGACAGCGACGGCAAGTTGATCGCGAGCTCAAGCAGCGGGATCATCGGCGATCAGGAGATCGAAGAAAAACCAACCGATGATCCGCGGCACGATCCGCGACTGTGGATGTTCCGCGACCGGATCTTCGATTCCAGCGGCAAACCCACGCATATGTTCTGGGAAGCGGCGCCCTCCGTAGCCTATCCCCAAGGTTACGAATCGGACACGCTCGACGTGCGGAAAGAGACCTTGGGCTTCGGCACGCACTTTATTTCAAAGAGCTATACGTTGGCGGGCGCAAATGGCGAGGGCGCACCTGCGCGTGTCACCGCACGCTTACGCATGCGCCCGATCGGCATGGACGTGTTGCAGGACCTTGTCGAATCAGGCGACCTCGAAGCAGAAGTGCTGAAAGAAATGCCGACGTTCAGCTTCCGCGCACAGCTCGAATGGACCGACACGGACGGCTTGAGCACGACCGTTTCAGCCCAAGGTTCATCGGACTGTGTTAACTATCGATGCTCGCTGGATCCTTCCTCGAGCGGATGCCCCGAAATGAAATAAACCGCTAATGGTTCCGTCACGCTTTACAGCTGGCCACTCGAGAGTCCAGTGTGCCCTCACAAACTCGACAGCTCGACCGGCCGCACCACTTACGGAACACACCAGCCGTTGTCGCACCTGAGCGGGAACGTGCAGAAGCCTCCGGGCGTGAAAGGATCGCAAGTGTCGAGGCATGCGACTCCCATGTATGGCCGCATGTTGGAAGGGCAGCCGGCGGCGGTTGACAGAAAGCAGTGGAAGCCCTCGCTGATGATTGTCTGGCAGACCATTCCCGCTGGGCAGTTGCCTTGCAGATTGGCGCCACCGGCTTCACAGGGATTATAGAGCGACAATTCCTCCTGCAGCGCCTGTGTGGCCAGCTCGACTTTTGCGCTCGATCCGGCCGTGCTTGTATTGGTCTCAGCTGCTGAATCTGCCGCACAGGATGCCAGCGCGAGAAACATGCACGCGGTTCCAAGTGTAGTGGTTGAGTATCGCAGTGCTACGAACATACAGAATCCTCCCTTTTCAAAATGCCGTAGCACAGGGAAGGTCTATAATATACGAAATAATCAGATTGAGAGTGTTAGACAAACTATAGCGGTGGTGCCGTCATGTCTTGATTTAGTTCCACCGGCTGATCGAGAGTCACAGGCTAGTGCTGATGCTGATCTCAGGCATTCTCACGGCGAGCTCTGCGTGAGGTGTCATGCACCGAGCACCAAGGGTCGATCCGTTGCGCGGACTTCCCGGTCCGCGGACATACACTGCAGACCGGCGCCGCCTGCAATCATAAGCTGCGCGCTCATGGAGACGCGAACGGTTGGCCACGATGCGCACAAGGGAGACGGCGTGTCGATCTCGCATCGCGCGCCGCGAGATCGACCTCAGTGTAGAGCGCGCCCTTGAAAGCTCCTGTCAAAGACGGCGCATCAGGGCATCACGCACCAGCCGCCTTCACACGCGAACGGCCTATTGCAGATGCCTCCAGGGAGAGCCGGATCGCATAGATCGAGGCATGCGACGCCCATGTATCCTCTTTGCGGAGTGCTGTCGAAATCGCAGCCAGGCACAGTTTCAATTGCGCGGTAACACCCAAAGCCGCCGCGAATGATTGTTTGACAAGTCAGCCCGGCTTGGCAGTTGCCTTGTTGATTATCGCCTCCAGGCGTGCACGTGGAGCCAAGCCCAACCGTCGTGAGTTCACACATTCCAGTGCTTGAGTTGCACGTGTTGCCAGTCCTACACTCGCCGCAGTCCGACCCGCACCCGTTTGGCGGCGGGCCGCAGTCGCGGATGCCGCAATCGGACTCGCAGCATGAGCCACTTCGACATTCGCCATCTCTGCCACAGCTGCCGCTGCTTCGGTCGTTGTATCTGCACATGCCGCCGGTGCAACTTGGCGTCTGGCATTCGGTGGCGTCCGTGCAGTCGCCGCTGTCTAAGCATTCGACGCACTGACCGCTGCCATTGCACATCTCGCCGCCGCAGCTGCCGCAGCTGCCATTGCAGCCGTTGTCACCGCACTCACGTGAGCCGCACTGCGGGGTGCACATGCAGCTGCCGCTCGCGCACATTCCAGGCTTGCCCCCTGAGGCTTGGCACATGGTGGAGTTGGGCGCGTTCGCTGCCATGCACCTGTTCTGATTGCACTTACCAACCTTGCAGCCCTCAGTCAGGTCGCCGCAGTCTTCGTCGTTCTCGCACTGTACGCATTGCCCTAGGCCCACACATTTCGGAGCGCTGCTTGGACACGCCATCGGCTCCCAGGTCTGACCCGTCGCGTCGCAAGTGATGGCCATGTCGCCGTCGCAATCTTTCGTGCCTGGTTGGCATTCGTTGCAGTCGCCGCCGTCGGCATCACACATGCCGTTCGCGCAGGCATCCATGCCCTCGATTGCGGTCCCGTCTGCGTTGCAGGTCACTAGGTTATTGCCATCGCATGCCTTCTGCCCCGGTGCGCACACCGCATCCGTGCACTGGCCGAGCATTGCGTTGCAAAGGCCCTCGGTCTCGCAGTCCATAAGCTTCGTAAAGCTCATGCCGTCCGCCGCGCATTGTTCCAATGAGACACCAGTGCATTGGTGATCTTCCGCGGGAATGCAGGTCGCGCAGGTTTGCGCTGCGACGCCGGCCATGCAGTGCTTCGCCGATTCGCAGGCCATCATCGAGGCGATGGATTCGTCCGTGTTGCAAACGATGAGTGACCCTTGCGAATCGCACACTGTCTGGCCGCCGCTGCCGCGACAGAGCTCGGCCACCACGACGCAGGATGCGTTCCCGGCCGGATCCAGCACGCAAGTCTCGCCGCCGGCACACGGCGCATCGGGCACCCAGGCGCCGTTCGAGCATTTGTCTCGGCTGCCAGCACCTGACATTGAGCATCTCAGTGCGCCCACAGTCGTACAGCTTTCCGCTTCGGGGGCGGCGTCGGAACCAGCAGTTCCGTTGCCGCCGGCACCGGATTCGGCCGCCGAGTTTGCGCCGCCTGGTCCGCGACTTCCGCTCACACCGGTTCCGCTCCCCGGCGTACTCATGCCGCCATCGCCGCTGGCATTCACCCCGCTTGTGAGAATGCCACCACTGCCACTTTGGTCGGCGCTATTCCCTGCGGCGGCGGCTACGGCACCCGCGCCGCTCACCGTCGCGCTGTCAGCGCGCTGACAGAGTTTCCCCTTCAAGACGAGGCCTTTGCCGCACTTTGACTGGCAGGCCGCCAAGGTGAGCGAGGCGTACGCGACCAAGGCAGCGCAATAGATGAAGAGCACAATGCCTTTGGCTCCGGGCGAGTTCGGCAGCTTGCGTGTGAGCATATGTCCTCAGCGGGTGATCGGGCGTCTCTGAAGGCGCCATTCGAGTGCCCTGGTAGTCATGGTTCATCGGCCAGCGCAATGCGGAGTTGCATGCATAAGTACCGATACGAGTCGTCCAACTCTGGAAAGCCGCCGAAAATGGGTGGGGCGCCGGAATACCGGGGCCGCTATCGAGGCCCTGCGGGCGCGAAGCAGTGAGGTCTGAAGTTATTTCTCGTCTACGAGCGACTCTCGAGGATTCGCGCGAGCCGCTCTGAAGGCCCGTTGCGAAGCAAGTCTCGCCCTTGCAGCCGTCAGCTGCTTAGCAGGCGCCGCTCACCGCGGCGCGTGCTCAACCGCGACGCAGGCCTCGCCACCCGGGTTTCGCCCCTGCTCGGACGTAAACGCACTCGGGTTTCCTAAACCGTGTCTTGACCGAGCAGCGCGCCGCCTAAAGCAGGCTCCCCTTGGGACATCAAGCGGCCGTTGCTAGCGTCGTGGCGCACTGCGCTCACAGTTTCCTGTGATTTGGAAGGGGCGCACGCACGAGGCCATCGTGTCACCGTCCATTCACACGTGGGATCAGCTTCGCCTAGTTGGGCTCGGTGCACATGCCCAAGTAATCGCACGTGAGACCTGTACCCGCGCACGTATCAACACTCACGCATACCCCAGCCTGAGGTGCTCCGCCGCAATAATCCTCGCGCCTGCAAACACCGCTGCCACAGGCAGTGCCGAAATCTCGGGGAGTCCAGCCCCTGTAGTTGCGAGAGGGGTCGCAAACTAAACACTTATTGGTGAGATGTGGATCACCTGCTTGATGGCAGAGCCCGTCGGCGAAGCACCTGTCCTTGCGGTCTTCATGCACGCACGCTCCCATCCGGCACACCTCCAGCGTGCAACCGTAGCCGTCAGGCTTGCAGGCGCCGCCTTCGTTCAGAGGTTGGCAGCCGTCGCAGCATTCGTTCGTCTCCTTGCACCTGCAATCAGCGGAAACGGGCGCGCGTGTGCCGCTGTCAGCGGCGACCATGCCGCCACTTGTGCTTCCCGCGTCTTGTTGCATGTCGACGGGAGCAGTTTCGCCGACTGACGCGTCGCCGGAGGAGCCGTTCGCCGCTTGCGTTTGAGAGGCGTCACGAGCCTGGACGCTCACACTCGGGCCCTCATCACTTGGCGTTGCAACATCGGCTGGTGGAAGCGCCTCTGCAGGAGCTGTCGAGGCGCTAGTGCCGAGGCTGTCTGCTGGCTGTGTACTTTCCCCGCCCGACGACTCGACTTCGGGAAGGAGACATGCAGTTGCCATCGCTACGGCAACAGCGGCGATTGCCGCGAACGGCGCTCTAAAACTAAACATTCCCCCACCTCGTGCGTTAGCGTCGGCGACGGTACCCGACGTAATATTGCGCTGCAAGCTTCGGCTCTGCGCATCAGCGCAGGTAGACGCGGCTGTAGTCGATTTCGTAGGTGAGGGGGAACATGGAGGCTGGGAGCTCTATGTTTACGTCGTTGACTTGGGTGTGGCCCCAGCTGAAGTCGAAGAGGAAGCGCATGTCGATGGGTCTGCCGCCTTCAGCGCCGCCGTCGGTCCAGTGGATGATGCCGTGTTGGACGCGGTGGCCGTCGTAGAAGACTTCGTAGCTGTCGTCTTTGTTGTAGACCCAGGTCCACGTGTGCCAGTCGCTGAGCTCGCGCTGTTCGTCGGGAACTCCGACTTCGTCGAGGGCGTCGGGCCAAGCCTTGTATTCGACTTCGTTGGTGCCTCCAACTGCGTCGGAGTGGAAGGCGTCGAAGTTGATGTTTGGTGTGCCAAACGATTCGACGACGTCCATCTCGGCGCCTTTGCTCCAGCGATCGCCTGCGGTCCAGAGCGCGAACCAAAAACCTGGCAGCGGCTTAGGCATGCGCACGCGGGTCTCCCAGACCATGTCTTGGCCGAGCAGCGCGCCGCCGTTGGGCAAGCTCCACTTAGCCATCAAGCTGCCGTTGCCTGCGTCGTGGCGCGCGGCGCTCACTGTTTCTTGCGATTTGGAGAGCGGGCGCACGTGCGAGAGCATCGTGTCTCTGGTCCATTCGCGGGTGGGATCGGTGTCGTCTTCGATCGGTTGGTCATCGCTTGGCAGGCCGAGCCCTGAGGCGCCGATCGCTGTCTCTCGGCAGCTTGCGACTGTCACCGCACCGTAGTTCGTTCCGTTGGCGATCGTCTTGAACTAGCGCGCGTGAGCGCCTCAGCTGTGGCGCATGTGCACCCTGGTCGAGCTCGGGCGGGCGGTCCTGCGCGATGGCCCGGTCTGTGAGATGCGACGCAAGATTCAACGAGCAATGGCCCGCGCGGGCGGCTGTCACGAAGGATCGACGCGATGCACTCGCCTACGGCTCGCTGAGCGCGCGTGCGCCGGATGTTCTCGCGAGACCTCAGCGTTGCGGCCGTGTGATTCGCTGGGATAGTGCGCGACGCGCGAGCGTCGAGGGCGCCGCGCGGAATGGCGCGCGATGTGCAAAGCAGGCAGGCCGACGCGATGACAGCGGCAGGATTACAAGGAAGAAACAATGCGACTCGAAGCCAAATGCACCATGACACTCAACGTTGACCAACCCACGCCGCTCGTCGCGATGTTGCGACCGCGCAGCGGTGAAGGGCAGTGGGTGGCGAGCGAGAGTTACGAGCTGGAGCCGTTTGTTCCAGTGACCGAATACACCGATGCGTTCGGCAACTTGTGTCAGCGCCTCGTCACGCCCAAAGGGCGCTTCCAGATCGGCGTGACCGCGCAGGTCGAGACGGCGGATCATATCACCGTGGCGCACGGTGCGCCGTTCACGCCGCCGGGAGATCTGCCGGCCGATGTGCTGCAGTTTCTATTGCCAAGCCGCTACTGTCCCTCAGACAAGCTGCAGGACAAAGCGCGCGAGGTCGTGGGCAGCGCCAAGCCCGGCTACGATCAGGTCGACGCGATCCGCCACTTCATTCACACGCAGATCCAATACAAGTACGGCGTCAGCAACAGCTCGACCGACGCGTTAGAAACGCTGCAAGCTGGCGCGGGTGTGTGTCGCGACTTCTCGCACATCGGCATTTCGTTGTGCCGCGCGGTGCTGATTCCTGCGCGCATGGTCGTCGGCTTCTTGTACCGGCTCGACCCGATGGACATGCACGCTTGGTTCGAAGCGTTCGTCGGCGGGCGCTGGTACACGTTCGATGCGACGCAGGTCGAGCCGCGCGGCGGACGCATCACGGTGGCGTACGGCCGCGACGCGACGGATGTCGCGATGTTCAACGAGTACGGCCCAGTCGAGGTCGAGAACATGCACGTCAGCGTGTCCCAGTTGCGCCAGAGCTGACCAGCGCAATCTCTGTTACTCCCGCGCCGCTACACGAGGACATAGATCTATGTGCAGGAGAAACGTCACATGACTCAAGCACATCCCATTGTCAGCTCGGCGCAGTACGTCGTGGCGCGACTGAGGCTTTTGGCTGCAGTGCGCGAGCTCACCCAACAACGCGCAGCGCTGGCAGCTCAGCGCTGCGCGCTGCCTTGGGTGAAGACCGAGAAGAGCTATCGCTTCGAGAGCGCCGACGGCCCAGTCGCGCTCGCCGAGCTCTTTCAAGGCCAAGTCAGCTGCTGGTCTATCACTTGATGTGCGCGCCCGAATGGGAAGCAGTCTGCAAGAGCTGCACGTTTTCTGGGCAGACAGCTTCGACCGCATCGCGCCGCACCTGAAAGCGCGCGATGTCAGCTTCGCTGCGATCTCTCTCGCGCCGCTGCCCAAGCATCACGCCTATGCGCGCCGTCTCGGCTGGAGCTTTCCTTGGGTCTCAGCGGGCGCGAACGACTTCAACTACGACTTTGCAGTATCGTTCACACGAGAGCAGCTCGAACGTTGAAGCGGCACTTACAACTACGGTGTGTTCCTGCCGAGGAGACTGACCTGCCCGGCTACAGCGTGCTCGCGCGCGACGAAGCCGACGCCATCTTCCACACGTATTCGACAGTCGCGCGCGGCATCGACGCGCTCAGTCCTGTCTATCAAGCGCTCGATCTCGTGCCTAAGGGTCGTGACGAAGCCGGACTAGAGCACACGATGAGCTGGGTTAAAGCGTCGCGACAAGTATTGATCACGTTTAGAACTGCGGACAGGTCACCACTCAGATCGATGGCGCAGCGCGCATGGCTCGAGCAAGATCTCACGGGCAAGTTTGTGGTGTCGACGCTTGCCGCTTGCGGCGGCGATGGCTCGAAGGGTTTCCCGTGGGTTGTGCCCGATGCAGGCAAGGCCGTGAGTCCGTTCTCGCACTCGCCCTTGTACTAGCTCTACAAGGCGTGGAGCTTCTGGACCGACGACGCGGACGAAGTGCAGGCGATCCTACGGCGGCGTCACCGTGCACCCGGATGACCTCGCCGATATCGCGCAGAACCTGTCGAATCGCAACCCGTCAGCATCGCGCGCACCTACACGGCTAGCTATCGAACGCCGCCGGCAAAATGAGACCGAGCTGCCGCCAGCCGCTGCAGCATCGAGCGGCAGCGGCGACACAACCCAGCAGCCCACGGCGGCTGAGAAGTCGGGGCACCGAATTGCTCTCGTGTGATGGTCAGACCAAGGTCGCCGTGCCCGCGGGCACTCCGGGTACCTCTATGGCCTCGTCGTAGATGGCGGAGTGGATCCGCAAGAACCCCCACGCCAACTGGGAGGCCGAAGAGCGCGAGCGCCATACCCTGCAGCCGTCAGCCGACAACACTTGCCTGGTCCGGCAGCTGCAACGTCAGACCTACGGCCGCGTGGCGGAACACGATGTCAAGCTGAGGAAGAACGAAGTGGAGCGCGCGGCCACCGCAGGCTTTGGCGTGTTCCACAGCGCGGACGACCTCGGTCGCAGTGTCCTGTGACATGTGTCACCCGCACGCTGCCAACACTCATCCTGAGACCTATCCGAAGTACCAAGCACAGCTTGATCGCTTCGTGTTGTTGCGCGACATGATCAACTGGTGTATCGAAGATCCAGTGCGGGGGCAGCCACTGGCTGCCTACGACTCCAAGGTTCGCGCTCTGGAGGCCTATATACTCGCACAACGGAAGGGCAAGTCGCTCGACTACGGCCGGCATTGACGATTGAGGATTGAGATCGAGAGACGCGAGCTCGTGCGCGCGCGAGGGATGAGAGATTGCGCTTCGGGCAGCGCGCCAGCAACTAGAGAGTGCTGGCGCGCTGCGCGGGGCTTCAGCTCGAACCCCAGACTTCCTTCGCGACGTCGACGACTAGCTTCAACTTGGCTCTCTCGCCGTCCACGCTGATGTCGTTGCCGTGGACTGTGCTCGAGAACCCGCACTGTGGGCTGAGCGCGAGCTGCTCGAGCGGCGCGAACTTGGCGGCCTCCTCGATGCGCTTGATCAGGTCGGCCTTGTTTTCGAGCCGGCCCGTCTTGGTGGTGATCAAACCCAGCACGACGACCTTGCCCTTGGGCAAAAAGCGCAGCGGGCGGAAGTCACCCGAGCGCGCGTCGTCGTACTCGAGGAAGTAGGCGTCGACGTTCATGCTCGACAAGAGTGCTTCGGCGACAGGCTCGTAGCTGCCCTGCGCGGCCCACGTGCTCTTGAAGTTGCCGCGGCACAGGTGAATGGCCAAAGTCAGGCCTTCGGGCTTGTGCGCGACTACGCGGTTGATGAACGAGGCGTAGCGTGCGGGCAGCGTCTCGGGATCGTCGCCGCGCGCGCGGGCGGCTTCGCGCATCTTGTCGTCGCACAAGTAGGCGAGGTTGGTGTCGTCGAGCTGCACATAGCGGCAACCGGCAGTGTACAGCGATTGCAGCTCCTCGCCGTACACGCGCGCGACGTCTTCGAAGAACTCGGGCTCGAGCTCCGGGTAGGCCTTGCTGCTGATGGCGTCACGACCGCCGCGGAAATGCAGCATGGTCGGTGAGGGAATCGACACCTTGGCGGTGCGCGCGATCGGCCCGAGCGTGAGTTGCGACTGCAGATAGGCGAAATCAGCGCGCTGGATGTCTTTGACGTGCTTGACCTTGTCGACTACGCGCATCACCGGTGGCTTCAGCTCTTCGCTGCCATCGGGCTTCTTGATCGTGGTGGGCGCTTCGGTCTGCACGCCACCGAGTTGCTCGAGAAAGTCGATGTGGAAGTAGGTACGTCGAAACTCGCCGTCCGTGATGCTCTGCAGGCCGGCTTCTTCTTGCAGGTGTACGACCTCGGTGATCGCTCTGTCTTCGATCGCGCGCAGCTGTGCGCCAGTCATGTCGCGCCGCGCGTATTGCTCGCGCGCATCGAGCAAGTAGCGCGGACGTAGCAAGCTGCCGACGTGATCGGCTCGGAAGGGTGGTGTGGTGCGTTGGCTCATGATTCCCCTGTTTCGCTTGGTCGCGGCAGTATCCGACAATCACGCGTGTGGGGGAACACGTTCGATTATCAAGCTGCTTTATAACATCGTGCCCGTACACGATCTCCCGTGTCGGACGCGGAGGCGGAGGAGCGGTTTGCGCGTACGGGCACGGGTGAGAACGTTCGCGAGGCTACCGGTAGTTACAGTTCAGCGACGTCGAGCCGTTTTTGTCACCTTGCTGAGTGTGTAGCGCTGCGACCCAGGTTTGTGCTGCGTCGAAGATCGCTTCGCCACCTTGCAGTGAACGCGCACGCTCACGTGCCGCTTTGTTGTACGCGAGGTGAAACGCTGCTTGATCCGGGGCAGGCAGATCGCTCAATGAGATGTGGTGTTCTGCGGCGTAGGTGAGGCCGGCGGCTTCGGCCTGGTCAAGCTCGCCGGCGAGCGCGGTCTCCCACACGTCGCGGCTCTCACGCACGACCGCTTGCAGAGCGGTGGGCAAGCGCTGCAGGCTTTGATTGCGCACGGCGCGCGCAGGGTATGCGCCGCGCGGGATGGCCATGCGTGTGAAGTTGTGCGCGACCTCGGCGAGGTGCAGCGAGCGCAGCGCGTCGAGCGGCGCGACCACACCATCGATCACGCCGCGCGCGAGCGACGCGTAGACATCGCCCATCGGCATGGTCACAGGATCGGCGCCGAGCGCCTTGAGCAGCTCCATCAGCTCCGAAGGTGCGCGCAGGCGCAGGCCGGCGAGATCGCCCAAGCTGCCGATGCGCGTGTCGCGGGTCGCGATCCCGGGCAGGTTGCCACCTTGCGCTGCGAGCACGGTGAGCCCGGACAGCTCGTCACGGAACGGGGCAAAGCGCTTGGCCAAGCACTTGTACACCGAGACTTGCTCTTCGAAGCTGCGTGCGCCCGCATAGAAACCGGTCTGTGTGCGCAACACGTGTGCGCCGCCGCGTTCGTAGATGGGTTGGATCGCGGCGACGTCCGCGACGCCGTGGCGCAGCTCGAGCACGCTTTGATCGGAGCTGGTGAGCATGCCGGACCAGAACGTGTCGATGTGCAGTTTGCCTTGCGACGCGGTTTGTACGTGATCGATCCAGCGCTGATCTGCGCGGCTGAACGGATGTTGCGGCGGATAAGGGGTCGCGTAGCGCAGCGTGTACACGCCCTCGGGCTGCCGCTGTGGGCTGCACGACACTGCCGCCATGAGCAGCAGTGCGATGCCGATCTTTCGCGCGCACGCCCCGCTGTTGGCAAGGGCATGCGCGACTAGAGCCACTAGCCACGTCGAAGCGCGTGACCAGGTGCCGCCGAGGGCCGCACGCGGACGAGGACGCCCGCAGCTGAGGGCGGTCGAAGTACGCGGCGAGACTTCGTAAGCTGCACGCCTGAGGCGCGAACGATCGACGCTGAGGGCGGCAGCTGCGAAGGCACGCAACGGTCGCATCGATGCGCGCGGCCAGGCATGGTCAGATGCACGCGCTGGGTGGTAAGGTCGAGCGCCGCTGAAGGCGGCAGGATCGGCTGCGCGTGGCGGCGGGGGCACAGCGCGCTGCCAGACATCGTAAGCCGCACGCCTGAGGCGCGAACGAGCACCGCTGAGCGCGGGAGGGGCAGACCCCCGGCGGGGGCGGGTCGAAGCGCGGGCTTGGGAAGCATGAACGCAGGGCAGGCGAGCGATGCCAGGCCGCGTCATGTGCGCTTCGATTCCACGCGGGTGCGCAAGAATTCCGAGACGCGGTCGACCATGCTGCCGTGCTCGAAGTTTTTGGCGTCGACCATGTCTGCGTCGATCTCGATCGTAGGGATGCCCGCGGCTTCTAAGCTCAGCTTGGTCAAGCGAGTGCCGCTCACAGACAAGCGATTGCTGCTCGGCACGAGGATCAGGGCAGCGTCGATGCCGCAGCGCTTGGCTTCAGCGACCATCCACTCGTTCATCCAGGGCGGCAAGTGCAGCACTTCGTTGAGCGAGCACACGCGGCTCGCGAGCGCGCGTAGCGGCTGCTCCAGGCCGAGCCGGATGTACTGCGGCCCAGCGAACGCGAGGTACATCGACCAGACGAACACGGCGCCGTGGCGCTCTTCGAGCGCGTTGTAGAAGCCCGGATCGTGCCACAGACCGGCGCCGATCCACATCAGCCGAATGCGCTCGTTCTCGCAGACGACCGCGCCTTGCTCGATGCGTGCGGCCACCTCGTCGCGGAAACGCTGCGCGTGGCTCACGGCCCACTCCGAGCCGCGATGCCACTGCGGGATCATCACGTTCGGGATCTGATCGACCACGCTCACCGGGCAAGGGCGTGCTTTGCCGATCATCAGCGCGGCTTCGTACATCAGCGATTCCTGCTGGTTTACGCGTTCCATCAACGCGAGCAGCTTGTCGTAATCGAAGCGCCGGCCGGTCTCGCGCTCGAGCAATGCGATCAGGCCCTCGAGCTCCTTCACGTGCAAATCGATGCGGCGCGGCTCGTAGACTTCTTCCCACTCCAAACGGCTCTTCTCGAACCAACGCGGCTCTTTGTGCGTCCAGCCTGGCGCTTCGAACAAGTAGCAGTGGGTCTGCATCGCCTTGGCCCAGTGCGTGAACACGCGTTGCACGCAGTCGCAGGTCATGCGCGCGGTGATCACGGTCGGGCGCGGCAGCCCACCCCAAGGCGCGCGTGCGGGATTCGCATCGAGCGTGCAGCCGAGGCCCAACGTGCAGTAGCGGCAGCTGTTGTCAGGGTAGCCGTGATCTTGCAGCACGCGCAGGTAGTGCCCGCTCAGCTGCTTCGCGGACAGATACGCCGACCACCACTGGTTCGTGAGCAGTGGGATGTCGAGCGCGTGGAAGATCTCGTGCGCCGTATCGGCCTGCGCGATCGCAAATGGCTCACGATCTTGCACCACACGCTTTTGCAGCGTCTTCGCAAACTCACGCTGGTGGGCCATGGCGAGCGCAGTCGAGCTCAAGTCCTTGCGGCTGCGGGCGGCGTTCGATTCGGTCATCGTGATGCTCCGTGTGCGGTCCGCGCGCGGCTCGCTAAGTCGCTGCGAGGGGCGTTCGAATCGTTCATTGCTCTCTTTCGAGAGCGGCGCACGCGCGGGTCCACGCATGACGACGTGGGCGTCGTGACAGCGCTGCGCGCGGCGTTCAGTTTGGTCACAGCGATGCTCCACGTGCGGCCTGCACGACGAGGTGGGCCTGCGATGCGGCTGTGAGCGGCGTTCGGCCTGGTGATTGCCCGCCACGTGCCTGGGTCTCGGCGTCGCGGAGCGCGGCGTTCGGGGCGGTCATTGCGTGCGCGCGGGCGCCGATGGAGGACCGGTGCGCCTTGCGATGGCGCTGGGCTTGGGCGCGTTCGTGAAGTTTGCGGTTGTGCTGCATCTCGCCATAGCTGGGTCATGTCTTGGCATCCTCGGGGCCCTGGGAGCTGAAGAATGCGCGCAACGTGGGCGCGATTTCGGCGCTCGGTGGGTAGGGCTGGCGTGTGAGCGTCAGGCTGCGGATGCCTCGGCTTTCGAGCGCGGCGACTTGGGCCGGGTGATCCCAAGTCAGGCCTTCTTCTTCGCTGTAATAGAAGAAGACTGCAGCGCGTGCGCCGCTGTCAGCGGCGAGGTCGAGCAGCACGGACAGTGGCAGCGGGTAGCTGCGGGTGGATAAGCTGTGCTTGTGGTAGTGCTCGCTGAGCGCGCTGAGCGGCGCAGGTCCTTCTGGGATGACAGGCCCGAACGACCAGTCGCCTCGGCTGTGGAACTCGGCCACTACTTGGCCACCTGCGCGTGCGATCGCGTGGTGCAGCGCGGGCGTGTCGTGCGCGCTGCCGATCAGCAGCGTGGGAACGCCAGGCTGCGCTACCGTTGCATTCAAGTCGCGCAGCGCGGCCAATGCGATGGCAGGGTCTTGGCGCTGCACGGCTGTAAACAGGTCCAATGCGTCCGCGCCAGCGAGCGTGCTCGGCCGCTGGTAGCGGCGCTGCAGGCAGCGTTGCAGCTCGCTGCGGACTTGATTGTACAGCGCGATCGATCGCACGAGCACGCTGTCTTCGAGCTGCGTGCCAGAGAGTGCTTCCAACTTGCGAGCGAAGAGCCGTGTGCTCTCGAGGTTGTAGTGCGCGCTGCTCTCGTTCGGCAGCTTCTGCAGATCGTAGAGAAACGGCTCGGGCAAGCGCTCCCGGAAGCTGCGGCTGAGCTCACACAAGTAGTAGTACAAGCGTTGCCAAGCATCGATCGAGCGCGGCAGCACGAGCAAACTCGCATCGCGCAGCTCGCCTTGCAGCAGCTGCTCGAGCGCGGCGCGCACCATCGGCTCAAAGCCCGGCTCCAAGTAGTAGTCGGCGCGGCTGTAGTCGCTACGCGGTGCCGTTGGCAGCTGCACTGCGAAGCAGCCACACGCGTGGATCAGCTCCACAGGAATGTCGTTCGACACGCACAACACGATCGGGCGCCCGCTCGCTTGAGCTGCGGACAGCGGATGTTCGAGCACGGAAGTGAACCGGGGATCTGCAAGCGTCATGACAACATCTCTCAGTGACCGAGCACGCTGGGCAACCACAGCGCGAGCTTGGGCGCGACGATCAATAGGCCTAGGTGCAAAAAGTCCATGCCCAAAAATGGCAAGATGCCTCGGAAGATCGAGCGCAGGGGAATGTCCGGGGCGAGTCCGTGGATCACGTATACGTTCATGCCGACCGGGGGATGAACGAATCCGATCTCCATCGCGCGCACGAGGAAGATCCCGAACCAGATCGGACTGAGGCCGAGGCGCAATGCGATCGGCAGAAACACAGGCGTCGTGAGCAGCATCAGCGCGAGGCCGTCGAGGAAGCTGCCGAGGATCAGCAGCGTGACCGCCATCGCGCACGTCGCGGCGATCGGCCCTGCGTCGAGATCGACGACGAACTGCGCGACGCGATCGGGGATGCGCGTGACGCCGAGAAATGTGCTGAGCAGGTGCGCCCCGAGCAGCACCGCGTAGATCATTCCGGTGGTCTTGAGCGTCTCACGCAGCGCGTTGAGCAGGGCCTCGACCGTCAGACGCCGGCGCGCAGCGCACAAACCCAGCGCGCCCACGGCACCCACGGATGCGGCTTCCGTCGGCGTGAACCAGCCTGCGAACATGCCGCCCAGTACCACTGCAGCCAACAGCGTCACGTCGAGCAGACCGAACACCGCGCGCCGGCGCTCTGCCCAGCTCGCGCGCGGGGTCTTGGGTGCGAGCGCGGGCCAGCGCCAGCACAAGAGTAAGATCGCGATCATGTAGAAGAGTGCTTGGCTCAGGCCGGGGATTATCGCTGCGGTGAACAGCTTACCGATCGATTGCTCGGCCAAGATGCCGAACACGATCAACGCGCCGCTCGGTGGGATCAACACACCCAGCGTTCCACCGGCCGCGAGCACACCTGTCGCCAGCGCAGGCGAATACTGCTGCTTACGCATCTCGGGCAGCGCGGACAAACCGATGGTCGCCGTTGTCGCCAAGCTCGAGCCGCTGATGGCGCCAAAGCCCGCGCAACCTGCGATCGACGCGAGCGCGAGACCGCCCGGAAAGTGCCCGATTAGCTTCGCCGAAGCGTTGAAGAACTGCTGCGTAGCGCCAGCGGCGAAGCACACGTGCGCCATGAACACGAACAGCGGCAAGACGCCAAGCTCGTAGCTGCTCACCGAATGGAATGCGAGAACGCCGGCTTTCGCGAGCGCCGCTTCGGGCGATAGGAGCACGCACAAGCCCACGCCGCCGACGAGGCCCATCGCTGCGGCGATCGGCACGCCCGCGCTGAGCAGCCCAAGCAGCGCGCACAAACCGATGACGCCGATCAGCTCCGGTGTCATGCGTCCACCTTGTTCTTGAGTACGCGCACCATGAAGCAGATCACGATACCGACCAAGCTCGCGCAAAAGATCACGCGCAAGGGCATGATCGGAAGCTGCAAGAGCTCGCTCTGCTCATCGCCATGCCAGAGGTCGAACACCAAGACCGCGGATCCTGCGAGGATAAACGAGAAGAACACCGCGGCGAGCAGATCGCTCGCGCGCGCGAACGCTAGCTTGGGACGCGCAGACAAGCGTTCCGTGAGCAGATGCACGCTGGCGTGTCCGCGATCGAGTGTCACGCCGAGCAGCGACGCCGACGCCATGCAAACGATGCACAGCTCACTGAGCTCGATCGAACCGAGCAACGGCACACCACTGCGCCGACCAGCAACAGCGGCAAAGTCGACCAACATCGCACCCAGCAGGCCAAACGAGCCGATCGCAAACGCGAGCCGCGTCAAAAAGCCGACAAGCTTACTCATAAGACATCCAGACCGGCGGCCCGTCAGCCGCAAACGAACGCAGGCACGGCACGCAGCGAAGCGCGTTCATCCTGGCAACCTCTCCAGCTCGCGCAGTCGCAAGGTTGTGCTTTGCGCCCGTGCGAGGCGCTCGGGCCTCTCTGCGCGTGCAGTCCTCTCAGCGTGCAGCGTGTGCACGCTGAGAAGCGCATGCCTACGACGCTTGAGCCTTCCAAGGCGTACAGTCGCAAGCGCATCGACCCGGCGCAGCAATCTCAGATCACGTTCAAGGCTTCCAGCACGCGCGGCTGCAAGTGCTTGCACGCAGCGAAGCGCATTCCTGCGGCGCTCGAGCGTTCCGGCTCGTGCCGTTGTGAGCGTGTGCGTCGCGCCGGGTAGCGCCGTCATATGACGCCCAAGCTGTCGAGCTCGCGCATTTTTGCTTCGCTGTAGCCGAGTAGATCTCCGTAGATCACTTGGTTGTGCTGTGCGAAGCGTGGCGCTGGCTTGTCGAACGCCGCGTGCGCCTCGGAGAACTTGATCGGCATGCCCATGCCATACACTTCTGCCGACGCGCCGTGCTCCGGGTGCGTGAGCGGTACGCACTCTTCGCGGGCCAAGACGCGTTCATCGCGCACCGCGGCGCGCGGGCTGCGCACGGCGGCAGCAGGTGCACCTTGTGCGAGCAACGCCTCGACGGCGCTGTCCGTGCTGTGCGTAGAGGCCCATTGTGCGATGCGCGCGTCGAGCTCTTCGCGATTGGCGACGCGCGCGTCACGCGTCGCAAAACGCGGATCCGATGCGAGCTGCGGCTCGCCCATCGCGCGAAAGAGCGCGCTGGCGAATGCATCGGTCGGCGCACAGATCGCGATGTGCCCGTTCGCTGCGGGGTACACGCCGAACGGCGTCAAGCGCGCGACGGTCGGTCCGGTTCGCAGCGGAACGCCGAGTGTCTCGAGCAGATCAAAACCTTCGCCTGCCATCAGCGCAGTCAGGGTGCCGAGCATCGACACATCGACGTGTTGTCCAATGCCCGTGATGCGCGCCATGTGCAGGGCCGACAGTATGCCGACGACCCCAAACAAAGGCGTGATGAGATCGGCCACTGGCAAACCGATGCGCGTGGGCGGGTCGCCTTCGTCACCTGACACTTGCATGACACCACTGAGCGCTTGGATGATCGTATCCATCGCTTTGTTCGGACCGGGACTGCCGTATCCAAAGCCAGTGATCGAGCAGTAGACGATCTTCGGCTGAATGCTGCGCGCGAAGCTGTAGCCGACACCGAGTCGGTCGAGCGTGCCGAGGCTGAAGTTCTCGACCACGATGTCAGCTTTATGCAGTAAATCAGCAAACACTTCGCGCCCGCGCTCGTGCTTGAGGTTCAAGCGCACGGCCTCTTTGTTGCGCAAACGGTTGAGCGCGGAGATCGAGAAATCATCCGGGTTTTCACGCACGAGCGTAACGCCCTGCGCGCCCAAGTATGGCGCGTTGTTGCGCGATGTATCCGGCGCGTCGGGCCCTTCGATTTTGATCACGCGCGCTCCGAGACCTGCGAGCAGCGCGCTCGCAAATGGACCCGCTAGCGCAACAGTGAGATCCAACACGACGATGTCCGAGAGCGGTCCTCGAGCCTTGAAAGAGTCCTGTACGGATTGAGTCATATTGCTCGCTCAGCGCGTAGTGTTGAGCATTCTTAGTGAGTGATCGCGCGTGTGATGAATGGGGAATACAACACGCTTACGTGCGTGGGAAGCACGAAAAGAGAGTGACATAACCTAGGTGCGATGACATGTTGCGACCAAAGAACAAAGCTGCAACGCGAAGGGCGCGTTCGTAGCTCGGTGCTGTTGTCACGGAGAGAGAACGCAATGCGTCGAGTCTCGCGTGTAGCGGTAGCTTGCGTGCTGTGCTGGCTTGGTTGTTGGGCGACAACTTCTCACGCGCAAGATCCAGTTGTGCCCGATGCCGGCGCGCCCGATGCCGCAGCGCCGCCACCAGCAGCAGAAGCTCCGCCAGAATCTGAAGCACCGCAGCCAGAAGCTGCACCCGCGCTGATAGTGGATGACAGTCCCGTGCCGGCAGTAGCCGCGCCCGAGCAAGAAAGCACAGGCGTGTCTGAGATCGTGGTCACCGCGCAGCGGCGCAAGACCAATCTCCAGCAGACACCGATCTCGATCACCGCGGTCACCGCCGAAACGCTGCGCGCACGCGGGGCGGTCGACCTCGAAGGTGTGGCCGAAGCGACGCCGAACATGCAGCTCACCACCTCGGGCAACGGCAGCGGCGGATCGAGCTTCGCGCAGGTGTTCATCCGCGGCGTGGGTCAGCCGGACTTCATCATCACCAAAGACCCTGCAGTCGGCATCTATGTGGACGGCGTATACCTCGCGCGTGCTCCGGGTGCGCTCTTGGAGCTACTCGACATCGAGCGCGTGGAAGTGCTGCGCGGACCACAGGGCACACTGTTCGGCAAGAACACGGCGGGCGGCGCGATCAGCGTGATCACAAAGCAACCGGAGGGTGAGCTCGGCGGCACAGCGGAGCTGCGCATCGGCAACTACGGTCGACGCGATGTCACCGGTTCGTTCCAAGTCCCGCTGATCGAAAACCGCTTGTTTTTGCGCGCGAGCGGCCTCGCTGCGAGCCGCGATGGCTATTACGAAAGGCTCATGCCTAGCGCGATCGATGGCCGCACCGCGAACGGCAACAGCCAGAATGTGCATAGTGGACGCATCAGCTTGCGCTGGGCGCCGACGGACAACTTCGATGTCGTGCTCGCCGCGGACAGCACGGTCCAGCGCGAGACTGCGACCGACTACCAAGCTGTGGGTACGTCGAATTCTGCGAACATCGACCTCTACAATCGGCTCGTGCTCGCGCCGCGCGGGCAGATGTACGGCCCGCGCTGGATCGCTCCGCGCCCTTGGACGACTTATTCCACCTCGCCTTCGTACAGCAACGTGGATGTGTGGGGCGCGTCGGGAACATTCAGCTGGGACCTCGGCCGCGCGCAGATCAAGCTGATCTCCGCGTACCGTGCGTTGCGCGTCGCGACCAAGGCGGATGCCGACGGCACGCCGTTCGACATCGTGGCATCGGATGGCATCCGTATAGACCAGAACCAGCTCAGCCAGGAGCTGCAATTCTCAGGCAATGCGTGGGAGACGCGCATCCATTGGCTGCTCGGTCTTTGGTACTTCCAAGAGCATGCCAAAGACGTGCAGTCGTCGCGGCAGCTCGTCGGCCTGTTCGAAGCGCTCGAAGGCGCACCTGCAGGCTCGGTCGATCCACCCGGTCGCGCGGGGCTTTGTCCGGCGGAGGGCGGCGGACCGATGGAGTGTCTCGGCGGCGCGGGCAACATGGGCAATGTTCGCTTCGACCAAACGCGGCTCGGGCGACGCGACTTGAAAGGTCGGAGCTACGCTGCCTTCGGGCAAGGCTCACTGCAGATCACCGATGCGCTGAGCATGACGGCCGGCGCGCGCATCAGTCGCGAGGAAAAAGACTTCGTCTATTTCGAGACGCGGCCGCTGCAAAACGACCGAGTCAGCTTCGACAATGTGCGCGCAGCGCCGAGCTGGAATGTCGCCACACCTAAGCTCAGCATCGAGTACCAATTTACGCGCAGCTTGATGGCTTACAGCTCGTATGCGCTTGGCTTCAAAGCAGGCGGAGTGAACGGACGGCCCACGCGCCCAGATCTATTCACGGCTTTCAATCCGGAGTGGCTGACGACATTCGAGCTCGGTGCGAAGAGCGAGTTTTTCGACAAGCGTCTGCGCGTGAACGTGGCTGCGTTCTTCAGTCGCTACACGGACATTCAGATCAGCCGCAATACCGTGGACAACGACGGCGCGTTCATCCGCTTGGAGCAAAATGCCGGTACAGCGCGCATCTTCGGCTTCGAAGCTGAGATCACTGCGGCGCCCGTGCGCGGCCTGCAGCTCAATGCCACGGCGGGCTACAACAACTTCCGCTTCACATCGCTCTTGCCGCAGATGGCTGCGATGGGGACGCCGTTGCTCACGCTGGACAACAAGCTTCCATTTACTCCAGCTTTGGTAGGAACAGTCAGCGCGGCTTATCGCATTCTGATGGGTGTGGCAGGATCGCTCACTCCGCGCGCCGATCTGAACTATTCGAGCAGCTACTACATCGACATCGACAACACTGAGGCGGTGAAGCAGAAGCCGTTTGTCTTGCTCAATGCGCGCATCACGTATGCACCGGAACGTGCCGATTGGGAACTGTTCGCAGCTGTGACCAACCTCACTGAGCGTGCCGTGATCGGCTCGGGCGTCGCTTCGCCCGCGAACGGAAATCAAATTGTTAGCTATCGTCCACCACGCATGTTTTTCGCGGGTGCCCGCTTTAACTTCTAAGTGATGTATGCTGGCTGAGAGTCATGACCTCTCTCTCAGCGGATAGCTGCAGCATCGCGTTCTTGGGCGACCTGATCTTGGGTGAGCCGGAGCCGGACTTTTTCTTCGAGCGTGCGCGCGCCGTGTTGAGCTCCAAGGATTTGGTCGTCGGCCATCTCGAGGTGCCGCACACGCATCACGGGCGCGAGCTGGCGTTCGATGTTCCTGCAGAGCCGCACGATCCGGAGCGCTTGTCGGCGCTCGCGCGTGCAGGCGTGCATGTCGCGACGATGGCAGGCAACCACATCTACGACTTCGGTCGCGAGGGCATCGTCGACACGCTGGAGGCGCTGGCTGCCACGGGGGTTGTGACATGTGGTGCCGGAGTCGACCTGCAGAGCGCATGCGCGCCTGCACGCGTAGAGCGACGACAGCAGCGCATCGGTATCCTCAGCTACAACTGCGTGGGTCCGCGCGAAGCGTTCGCCCAGGAAGCTCGCGCGGGCTGCGCGTACGTACGCATCGTGAGCACTGTCACTGGCGAAGAGGTCGGCCCGCAAACCAAAGAGCTGCAGGCGACGATCCCCGCGTCGGACTCACTCGAAGATCTCTCGCGTGCGATCGAGCAGCTCGCACGCGAGGTCGATGTGGTGGTGGTCGCGCTGCACAAAGGCATCGTGCACACGCCTGCGTTGCTCGCGGGGTACGAGCGTCCAGTCGCGCGCGCCGCGGTCGAGGCCGGCGCGCACATCGTGGTCGGTCATCACTCACACATCTTGCGCGGAATCGAGCTCTGGCGCGGGCGGCCGATCTTCCACGGGCTCGGCAACTTCGTGACGGTGACGCGCGCGCTGAACCTCGACAATCCGCATCCAGCGCGCGCGCGCTGGGCCGAAGAGCGGCGCAAGCGCTTCGGCTTCACGCCCGATCCTTTGTACGTCAACTATCCGTTCCATCCCGAAGCCAAGCACGCGATCATCGCGGATTGCCGTGTTGGTACGCGCGGCCATGTCGACGCGGGCTACTTGCCATGCTGGATCCTTCCGAGCGGGCAACCTGAGCCTTGTGGTCGCGATGCGCGCGGGCAAGCTGTGTTCGACTACGTCGCGGAGATCAGCCAGCGCGCGGGGTTTGCCACGGAGTTTGCGTGGCAGGGCGACCGGGTGCTGGTGCGATGACGGAATTACTCACGGGCCTTTCGGTCGTGGAGCTGACCGGAAACCTGGGAGAGACTTGCTGTCAGTTTCTCGCGTCACTCGGCGCGCGTGTGACGCGTGTCAGCACACCACACACGCTGCACGCGCTGCGACCGCTGCTCTCAGCGGCAGACGTGCTGGTCGAGTACAGCGGGAGCAGCGAGCTCTTGGCGCTGCGTGCAGAGCATCCGCGCTTGATCCACGCATCGATCACGCCGTTCGGCGCCGCCGGGCCACGTGCGCACTTTCGCGGTGGCGAGCTGGTGTGTGCAGCCATGGGCGGCGTGCTGCGCATGCTAGGTGATCGCGACAGAGCGCCTGTCAAAGAGGCGCTCGATGCGTGCCTGTTCCACGCGCACGGCGCTGCGGCCGCAGCGATCATGCTGGCGTACCACGAGCGCGAGCTGAGTGGCCGCGGCCAGCATGTCGACATCTCGGTGCAGGAGGTGGCAGCGAGCCGGCTCACGAACGCCGTGGTGCTCTACCAGTTCGATCAGCGGCGCTTGGAACGGACCGGCCAATGGCTGCAGTACGGGCGCGCAGCCGTACGCTGCATCTGGCAGCTGCGCGACGGCTATGCGTTTCACACGCTGATGTCCGGGCGTTTTGGCGCGCCAGCGAACGCCGCGCTGTCCGCCTGGATGGATGAGTTGGGCTACGATAATCCATTGCGCGCGGTCGATTGGCTGCGCTACGACCGGAGCGCATTGCCGGCTGAGACCCGCGCCGTGTGGGAGGCGGCGCTCGGCACATTCTTCAGCGAGCGCAGCAAAGCCGAGCTCGACGGCGAAGGGCAACGGCGTGGCATCAACGCCGCGGTGTTGTGCGAGCCCGCAGACGTGCTGGCTGATCCGCAGCTGCGCGCACGCGGCTTCTGGCTCGCGAGTGAGCGCGATGGCAAGGCCCTGCAAATGCCGGGGCACTTTCTGCGCGCGCAGCTGACGGCTCCACGCGAAGTCCATCCACTGCCGCGGCGCGTCGCGCATCCGTCGGCGGCGCTTGCCGGGGTGAAGGTGCTCGATTTGTCGTGGGCGCTCGTGGGCTCGCTCAGCACCAAAGCGCTCGCCGATCACGGCGCGTGCGTGGTCAAGGTCGAGTCGCGCAAGCGCCCGTGTTTGACCCGGCTCGACGTGCAAGTAGCGCGCTCCAGCGCGACCAGCCTCGACGACAAACCGTGGTACGCCCAGCTCAACTCGAGCAAGCTCAGCGTTCAGCTCGATCTGAAACATCCGCGTGCGCGCGAAGTGCTCGCCCCGCTCATCGAGTGGGCGGACATCGTGGTCGAGAACTTCTCGCCGGGGACGCTCGACAAGCTCGGCCTGAGCTACGCGAGCCTGCAAAAGAAGAAAGCCGATCTGATCGTGATCAGCGCGAGCGCGTACGGTCAAACCGGGCCGCTCAGTCAGAGCTGGGGTGTCGACGGAACGATCGCAGCGCGCAGCGCGCGCACGTTTTTGAGCGGCTGGTCCGATCGTGATCCGGTGCTTCCGGGGGCTGTGCCGTATGCGGATGCTGTCGTTCCGCAGTTCATGGTCGCGGCCTTGAGCGCCGCGCTCACGCGCCGCAGGCATACAGGACAAGGTTGTTATATCGATGTCTCGATGCTCGAGATCTCGGCGCATCAGACCGCGCGTGCGCTCTTGGAGCAGCAGCTGGGAGCGGCGCCGAGTCGCGGCGGCAATCGCGACCGGAGCGTGTGGCACCAGGGTGTGTACAAGGCCCGCGGCGACGATCGCTGGATCGCCATCAGCCTGTTCGACCGCGCTGACTACCAGCGCTTGTGTGAAGTCGTGCCGGAGCGCTGGCCGCCAGCAGCGGCAGTCGAAGCGGGCCAAACTGATGCCCTCGATGCGAGAATAGCCGATTACACGGAGCAGCACGACGCGCACAGCTTGATGCAGACGCTGCAAGCGGCAGGCATCGCGGCCGGCGCCGTCCAAGACATCGCAGATCTGATGGACAACGATCCGCAGCTACGCTCGCGACCCGCGTGGGTCACGCTCGACCACGCAAAGCTAGGGCCATTCGAACACCAGACCACGCCCTACCACCTGGATCGCACGCCCGGCAGGCCAACGGCGGCGCCGCTACTGGGCGAACACTCCGAACACGTCTGCGTGCACCTTCTAGGTCTAAACATAGAACGCTACCGCGAGCTTCAAAAAGCAGGCGTTTTCACCTAACCCGACCCTGAGCCCGCTAAATCTGCTCCGATCGTGATCGTACCCGTTCACGCTCGCGGCCACGCTCACGGGGAGCGCTCACGTCCACGGGTAGGATCACGGTCGGACCTCTTGACAGCGTTTCTATTCAAGCGCGACCAGTAAGCTGGGCCGTATGGGACACAACTTTGGGTAGGCGGAGGTGTCTTAATATTGAGCAATACATAATTGCACATGAGGTGCATTGAAATCGAGCATGGCCGGGGTACCGTGCGTACGCACCGTAGGAGGTCGCTTTGACGCGCGTGACCGATGCTGCTTTCGATGTGGTGATCCGGGGCGGGCAAGTTGTCGACGGCACCGGCGCTCCTCCTTTCGAGGCCGACGTGGCGCTGCGAGACGGGGTGATCGTCGCTGTGGGCCACGTCGCCGGCCGTGGCGTCGAGGAGATCGACGCGCGTGACCGCATCGTCACTCCGGGCTTCGTCGACATCCACACGCACTACGACGGGCAAGCGACTTGGGATACGCGCATGCAGCCTTCCTCGCTGCACGGCGTGACCACCGTGGTGATGGGCAACTGCGGCGTGGGCTTTGCCCCTTGCCGCCCCCAAGATCACGAGCGCTTGATCAAGTTGATGGAGGGCGTGGAAGACATTCCGCTGCCCGTGCTCTCCGAGGGGTTGCCGTGGACTTGGGAGCACTTCCCCGAGTACTTGGACAGCTTGCAGACGCGCAGCTTCGACGTAGACATCGGCGCGCAGCTGCCGCATGCCGCGCTGCGCGTGTACGTGATGGGCGAGCGCGGCGCGAACCGCGAGCCTGCGACCGACGCTGAGATCGCCAGCATGGGCGCGCTCGCGCGCAGCGCCGTCGAAGCGGGTGCGCTGGGCTTCACCACTTCGCGCACGCTGAATCATCGCACGAGCGATGGTCAGCCCACACCGACCTTGAATGCGAGTGAAGCTGAGCTCACTGGCATCGCGCTGGCGCTCGGCCAAGCCAAGCGCGGCGTGCTGCAGTTTGTCTCCGACTTCGTAGATGCGGAACAAGAGTTCGGCATGTTGTGCCGCATTGCAGAGCGTTCGGGACGCCCCCTCTCATTTTCGCTCACGCAGCACGCGCGCGTGCCCGAGCAATGGCAGCGCATGCTCTCGTGGCTCTCCGACGCCAACGCGCGTGGCTTGCCCATGCGCGCGCAGGTGTGCGGGCGCCCGGTCGGCGTGCTGCTCGGCCTCGAGCTGACGATCCATCCCTTCGTCACGCATCCGAGCTACCGCGAGATCAGCAAGCGGCCGCTCGCAGATCGCGTGCGTGCACTGCAAGATCCCGCGTTCCAAGCGCGCCTGCTGGAAGAGCAAACCACCTCGACGCGCGGCCTGGTTGCACAGATCAACCGCAGCTGGGACCAGCTGTTCTTGATGCAAGAGAGGCCGGACTACGAGCAGCCGGCGAGCCAGTCACTGGCAGCGCTCGCTGCTGGTAGCGGCAAGAGCGCAGCAAAGCTCGCGCTCGAGCACATGCTCACTCGCGCCGGGCGCGGCATGTTGTATCTGCCGTTCCTGAATTACGCGAACGGCTCACTCGAGCCCAGCTACCAGATGCTGCAGCATCCGTTCGCGATGCCGGGCTTGTCGGACGGTGGTGCCCACGTCGGTGTGATCTGCGACGGCAGCTTTCCGACCTCGAACATCACGCACTGGACGCGCGATCGCACGCGCGGTCCCAAGCTCGCGCTCGAGCACATGGTCCGGATGCAGACGCGCGTCACGGCCGAAGCGCTCGGCCTCTTTGATCGTGGCTTGATCAAGCCCGGCTATCGCGCGGACCTCAACGTGATCGACTACGACAGGCTCGAGCTGTGCGCGCCGGAGGTGCAGTACGACTTGCCCGCAGGTGGTCGCCGCTTGATGCAACGCGCAAGCGGTTACAGCGCGACGTTGGTCGCAGGCCAGATCACCTATCGCGACGGCGAGCCCACCGGCGCGCTGCCCGGCCGCCTCTTGCGCGGCGGACAGCCCGCACCCAACAACTAAAACGGAGCGAGAGCGATATGACACCGGAAGTCCTAGAGACTCAGTGTGAGTGGTCGGCCGAAGACGTACGCGACAGCGAGCAGTGGACCGAGCAGCTCAGCGCATCCGAGATCAAAGAGCTCGACGAAGCGATCGCGTATGCGCGCACGCGCTCCGACAATTTTCTAGAGATCAGCAAGCACGAGTTTCCGCTGCCCACGCTCGCTGCGCGCCTCCGGCGCATCGAAAACGACCTGATCAATGGGCGCGGCTTCGTGCTGATCCGTGGCCTGCCACGCGAGCGCTACAGCAACGACGAGATGTGTCTCGCCTATTGGGGCATCGGCGCGCACTTGGGTAAACCTTGGCCGCAGAATCACCGCGGTCACTTGCTCGGCGACGTGACGGATCAAGGCAAGAAACCAGAGGATGCTGATTCGCGCGGCAACGAGATGGGCCAGATCGGCTTGGACTATCACTGCGATGGTTCAGATCTGGTCGGTCTGATGTGCTTGCGCAGCCCAGCATCCGGTGGGCTTTCGGCCGTGTGCAACTCGGTCAGCTTGCACAACCGCTTGGTGCGCGAGCATCCCGAGTGGGCAGAAGAGCTGTACTCGCCGCAGCCCTACGACATGCGCGGTGAGCACAAGCCCGGCGCGCGCGCTTGGTACAGCGTGCCGGTGTTCACGCGCTGGAACGATCGCGTGTTCGTGCGCTTGATCTACTACTACATCCTGGCATCGCAGAAACACGCGGATGCGCCGCGCTTGACCGAGCGCGCGAGCGCCGCGCTCAAGTGGATGCGGCACGAAGCGCAGAGCAATCGCCACAGCGTGCTGATGGAGTTCCAGCCGGGCGACATGCAGTTCATCAACAACTATCACGTGCTGCACGGTCGCACGCCGTACCAAGACGATCGCGAAAGCGGCATGGTGCGCCACCTGAAGCGCTTGTGGCTCGAGACCGAAGTGCTCACCGATCGGCCGCCGCACTTCCGCAATGGCCACCGCAGCCACTGGAACGACAAGCGCTCGATCAGCCGGTTGGACGCGACGAGCTGAGTCGCACGGTGCGCCGCCGGTCGAGCTGCTCGCTCAGCGTGCGCGCCCAGCGGATCGCCGGCGTTTCGATGCCGTACCAAGACAGCGTGGCCACGAATACCGTGGCCGCGCACGCGATCCACAAGTTGAAGCTGAGCCCGATCATCAGCCCAAACTGCAAGAGCGGCCCGTGCCACACGTAGATGCCGTAAGAGACATCCGGCAAGCGCTTCGGCTCGGGCAGGGCGTACGCAGCGCCGTACACGAACAGCGCGACGCTGATCGGCTGCAAGGTGCCGAAGCTCGCGATGTCGACTGTGCGGTTCGCCACGTAGAACGCGAGCGCCGCAGACAGCGCGACCCACGCCCGCGACTTGACCTGGAAGCGCTCGGACAGCTGCCAGCACACGATGCCCGCGGCGAAGAACCGGAACTGCCCTGGGAATTGCCGCGCCAGCGCCTCTGAGTGCCAATGCGCCAGGTGGTAGAGGACGAGCGAGCCGACGAACAGCGCAGCGGTTCCAAGCGCCCGCTGCGAGCGCACAAAGGTCACGAGCAGCGGCGTCAGCACATAGAAGATGACCTCGAGCTTGAGTGTCCACAGGCTCGGGTTGAATGCTTTGACCGGTGCGTCGGCGAGCAGCCCGAACAGCGCGGGCTGTAAGAAGTTCATGAACGCGCCGTTGACTGTCAAATAACGCAGCAGCTCGCTGCCGTAGCCCGCGCTCGGACGTGCGAGCGCCAAAGCCAGCGCTGCCTGCGTGGCGATCACGAACAAGTAGAGCGGATACAAGCGTGCCGCGCGCCGCAGCCAAAAGCCTCCCAAGCTCGCGCTGCGCGCGAAGCTCGCGCTGACCACCCAGCCGCTGATCACGAAGAACGCTTGCACCGCGAGCGTCGGCGATATCAACGCGAACGCGGGCTTGGTGCCGGTGATCAATGGGAAGTGAGAGAACAGCACCGCCGAGGCCAACACGATGCGCAGGATCAGGAAGTGGGCGGGTTTGTCAGACGGGGCCATGTTTTGCGGCGCGCGAGCCATTAGCTAACAACGGCGAGCGTAAGAATTCAATCACAAGCCTGTGCAGCTGAGAGCGGAGCTGCGGTACGAATTTATCCCACCGCGCATGCACTGCCTGCGTGTAGGCTCCACTGTGAGGAGAGCGCAGTCATGAATCCCAGCGAGCTCATCGCGATCGACATCCACACTCACGCTGAACGTTCGTGTCGCCAACCAGTCGACGAGATCCAGGCGGAGTTCGACGCCGCTGCCAGCGTCTATTTCAAGGCTGACAGCAAGCGTCCCACGATCCCAGAGACCATCGCGTACTACCGGGAGCGCAAGATCGGCTTCGTGATGTTCACGGTGGACTCAGAATCCGGCACTGGCATCCAGCGCATCCGCAACGAAGAGATCGCCGAAGCCGCGCGCGATCACAGCGACATCATGCTGGCGTTTGCATCGGTCGATCCGCACAAAGGCAAAGCGGGCGCGCGCGAAGCACGGCGCTTGATCAGCGAGTACGGCGTGAAGGGCTTCAAGTTCCACCCGCCGATGCAGAACTACGCGCCGGCCGATCCCATGGCCTGGCCGATCTACGAAGTGATCGCAGAGCACAAGCTACCTGCGATCTTCCACACCGGGCACTCCGGCATGGGCACCGGCATGCCGGGCGGCGGCGGCATTCGCCTCAAGTACGGCCAACCGATCTTGGTCGACGACGTTGCGGTCGACTTCCCAGACATGAAGATCATCTTGGCGCATCCATCGTGGCCATGGACCGACGAAGCGCTCTCGATGGCCCTGCACAAGCCGAACGTGTTCATCGACTTGTCTGGCTGGTCGCCGAAGTACTTCCCACCTCAGATCGTGCGCTACGCGAATACGCAGCTCGGCCACAAGTTCTTGTTCGGCTCCGACTTCCCGCTGATCCCGCCGGACAAGTGGATCTCGGCGTTCGATCAGGCTGGCTTCAAGCCCGAGCTACGCGAGCCGATCTTGAAAGGCAACGCCGCGAAGCTGCTGCAGCTGTCAGAGGCGGGCTTCGACGATCAAGCTCTGAAGTGAGCGGCCGATCGTGCCGCTTCGGTCCAGGATACGGCTCTCCGCGAGGCCCACGCCGTGCGGCTCGACACGCGTCACGGAGTCGATGCACACCCACTCGTCGATCGGGTAGCGGTGCAGGTACACGCTGAGATCAGGATTGATGTAGGTGAAGTCGCCGCCGAGGATCTGCGAGACGCCGTTGCCGAAGTCGGCCGCAGCGCACACGCGTGACAGCGGGCTCGGCTCCTCGCCTTTGAGCAGCGGCACCTTCAGGCGGATCCAATCGGTGGCTGGGCCGGGTGTGATCAGCTGTCCGTGCACGAAGCGATGCTCGACCGCGTGCGAATGAAAGCCCGGCAGAAACGAGCCGAGCCTGGGCGCGAGCGGCTCGCCTTGCTCGGGTGGCGCTTGCGTGACGGGTTCCATCACGAGGTCTGCTGGCAGCGCGAGGTCCGCCATGCGGATGCGCAGGCCCGTGGCGCGTGCGACCTCGTGCGTGGCGCTGTGCAGGGCCGCCTCTACTAGCTGCACCTTACGGCCGGGGCGCGCAAAACGAGCGACTAAGCGCAGCGGTGCGAGCGGCACGGGCCGGAGCAGCTCCATCGTGAAGCGCGTGACGAACATCGGCGCTGCGGCGTCGGCTTCGAAGCGCTCGATCGCGCGCGCCAGCAGGGCCGCCGGTGGGCCTCCGTGCAGCGCGTCCGCGCTCCAGGGACCACGCGCCAGCGGTGTTGGAACAAAAGCCTCCCCGTCACGCACAAACAGAACACTGTGGCCTTCCAGCATGTAACCGAGGCTACGCCACAGCCCTTCGCCCGGGCGATAAAAAGCCCGCGTGTCGTGCACGAATGCATCGCTGTGACGAGCGCGACGACCCAAACGGGACGCGATGTGGCGTGCTGGCTCACACACCGCTGCAGCCGTGCGCGACCTGGCGCGCCCTGGCCAGGATCGGGCGCTGCCCGCGGATTTCAGCGGTCTGGCACGCGCGTTGCTCCACCAGAGTGTGTAGGCGTCGCGCGTTGTAAGCGCGCCGTCGATAGGAGATCTTATGACTAAAAAATATTGGATGTTTGCTGCTCTGCCGATCCTCTGTGCTGCCTGTGCCGGAAGCCAATCCGAGCAAGTGCGCGACAACAAGATGGAGCGCATCGAGCAGACCGCAGAAAATCAGGCCGAAGGCGTCGACCAGCGCGCTGAAAAGAAGCAGGAAATGGTCGACCAGAACTTCGCCGCACAGAAGGAAGCTGTGACCGCGAGCGACACGCCGAGCGCCGAGCGCTCTGGTGAAATGCTCGACCTCGCGAAGGACCGCAGCGACTATCAGGTGAAGACTCGCGCTGAGCTCGACAAGCTGGGCGTGCGTCTCCAAGCGGCACAAGAAAAGATGACGGTGTTAGGCGCCAAGGCGTCTGCGCCGCTCAAGCAGGAGATGAAGGTGCTCTCGAAGGAGCAGGCCACGCTCCAAGAGAACCTCGCTGAGATGACCGAGGCGGCGCCTGCTAACTGGGAGGCGAACAAGTCGAAGATCGACGACCGCATCTCGGCGCTCGATACTCGCATCGATAAGGTGACGAGCCAGATCGATGATGCGGCGAGCTGAAGCGCGCTGAACGTCGGTGAATGCAACGCAGCCCGGGTGCTCTGTGAGCGACCCGGGCTGTCGTGTTCTTACAGTACGCCAGTCTGGCGTCAGTCCGGAGACGGGACGACCTCGGGCGGGCAACCGAACTCGACGACGATGCTGGTTCGGCGGTTGGTCTTGAAGCCTTCGCAGGACGGACCGTAGAGCTCGATCATCGTGCGCTCTGTATCGACCCAGCCCCAGCCGTCCCCCTTGAGCACGTCCTTGTCGAACGGAATCGTGTCGCCGTTCAAATACAAGTTGGTGTTGTCTTTGTTCGCCGTCGCAGGCACGCCGCTGATGCCGAACGAGCAGGTCGCGAGGCGATCGGAGATCGCAGACAGCGCGTTCGCGAGCTCCTCTTCGTTCTCGGCGTCGACATAAGGCAGCATCATCGGATCTGTCGGATCCACGATGGCCGTGCCGCCCATCTCTACGATCGCGCGCAGCTGCTCTTCACCTTGTGGCGTGCGGCCTTCTTCCGAACCGTAGCGCACGGCAAACGTCTTGATTCCCATCCCGAGCAGCGACGCCGATGCCGTCCCGAGGCGCTCGACCATGTCGGCTTGCGCGGCTTCGACCATCGCCATGTCGTTGGGATCGAACATCTCGGGCAGCGCGCAGTTGTCGCCGCCGTCGCTCAGCAACACCACTGCGCCGAGCACACCCGCTTCTGCGAGCCTGCCTGGCGAAGCCGCGACACTCTCCAGCACCTGCACGACCGGACTGCGCCCGAACGGCAGCTTCTGAAGCATCTGCTTCATGATCGTGATCTCGGTGCCCTGCGTGGGCGGCACCTCCGGCGCGGTCGTGACGTCGCAGGCGAACAGATCGGCCATCTTGCCTGGGAAAAACTGCAAGCCGAACTCCACGTCGTCGTTGATCGGCGCGGTCAGGGACACACCGATCGCGTGCAACACTTCCTCGGCGTAGTTGAGCGTGCGGGTCATCGGGGCACCGAAGCAGGTGTCCGTCCCGTCGACGCACTCGAGGCGCGACGCAGATTCATCGAGCAAGAGCAGCACCGCGCGCGGTTTGGTCTCGACCTTCACGACCGAGGTGCCGCAAACATCTGTGTTGCAAGTCTTCTTCGCCGCGAGCTTGATGCCCGAGCGCGCAGCCTCACAGGCTTGCCCGTATAGCTCGATCTGACCGGTGTTGCCGTTCACGAAGTTCCAACCGCTCGTGCCCGTGCGATCGCGTGGCACATCCACGCCGTTGAGCGCGAACGCGAGCTGGAATGGATTCACGCCCGAGTTGGGATCCACCGCCGAAGGCACGTGGAAGCGGCAGCTCAGGATGTTCTGTCCAACCGTCTTGATCACCTCGGCGAGCTTCGATGGGTCGTCGACCTTCGGCACCTCTTTGAAGCCCGAGCCACCATGGTCGAGCAACGTCTGCAGCACTTCGACATCGGTGTTCGGCGGAACCGTGCCCCAGCGACCCGTCGAGTCGGGCATGCTCGCGGCATCGAAACCGATCGGCACGATGTGGATGTTGCGCTTGCCGATCTCGACCGCGAGCTTCTGATAGGCAAGCAGCTTGTCGTTCTTGCGCGCGAAGAACGAGCCGAAGCAGTTGTCGTTGCCGTCCGAGATGAAGATCAAATAGTTGGTGCGCGTGGGATCCGCGAGCAGCGTGTCGTTGATCAGAAACCAGTTGAGCGGATCGATCACCGGCGAGATCTCGTACAAACCGCCGAGCACGGATGGACCAGGAGGACCTTCGCCGAGGAAGTCGACGAGATCCGTGATCGCGTGCGCGCCGACGTCGAGCACCCGCGCTTGCGAAGGACCACACACGTTCGACTGATCAGCAAACTCCTCGAAGCTCCCGACCAGCTCGCCCCAGAACACTTGGACGCCGAAGTTCGCCTCCGGATTGCGCATGCGCAGATCCATGATGGCCTTCTTCACGTTCTCCCAGTGCGTGCCCATCGACGCCGAGCCATCGACTGCGACCATGACATTGACACCTGCAGGTGTAATATCCTGCGGGAGCTCGCCACAATCCGTACGCGTTGTCGTCGGTGGCGGCAACGTGGCGTCCGTCATGATGAGCGTCGGCATGTCCGGCATCATCGAGCAAAATGGGTTGCCCGGCGAACACTCCGGCGCTTCCGGAACAACGGGCGCTTGCTCTGTGGCGCCGGTACCGGCAGCCACTGCACCGCGAAAACTATTCTGCGCGGGCGGCTTGGCCGAACAAGCAGTCAGCGCGCACAGCGCGCTCAATAAGCAACCGGCCAAACCATAAGATCGCAACGACTTTGCTTGAGACATCGTTTCTTGTTCCCCATCCAACTGCGCGCTCGGCTCGAAGTACCAAGCGCACAGGACACGCTGACTGCTCGCTGAAAATGAACTGTTTGCTACTCAAACTCTCATGGTCGGGGTCGCATCGAACGTGTCGTCGCAATCTGTTTTCGAGGCGCAATGCACGCGGGCGCCAGCCCGATAGCTCTTCCGCAGCCGGTGCGAAGCGCGCTCGTCGACCTCAACCACACAGGCGATGCGTTCCTAAAGCGCCAGACCGCAGCTCAATCCCTTGAGCGCGAGCATATTCATCTTCATGCGTAACGCCACGGGCAAAGCCCGTTCAACGCATCGAAAGTGCACAAAAAGACACAACGCTAGCGGCGGCAGACCGCCGAGCAGACAATCCCTACACATTAAAAGTCGATCACTACTGAGGTAGTCTTGCCGCTCGATGGAGGGGATCGATGGTGGGGAATATCGAGCAACAATTCCGCGTGACGCCGCGCAGGTTTCCAGCGATCGACGCGCTGCGAGGTGTGCTTGTGCTCATGGTGGTTCTGCATCACGTGCACCTGCGTTTCGTCCTGAACAAGTATCCGGTCGCGACGCTCGTTCCTAAGCCGCTCGGTCGCATCATATTCTGGTCTGGTTATTACGCCGTCGTGATGTTCTTCGTCGTCTCCGGCTTCCTGATCACCCACCACAGCTTGCGGCGCTGGCAGTCGCTGCCGCGTATAAAGCTCCGGGCCTTCTACTGGCTGCGATTCACGCGCATCTACCCGTGTTTACTGCTGCTCCTAGCTGTTTTGACCACGTTTCATTTGATCGGCCTATCCGGCTATGTGATCGACCCGCAGCAAAGCTCGCTGGCGCGCGCAATCGTGGCGGCGCTGACGTTCCACTTTAACTGGCTCGAAGGTACGCGCGGGTACCTGCCCGGTGCGTGGGATGTGCTGTGGACACTCTCGGTGGAGGAGACGTTCTATTTCTTCTTCCCGGTGACGTGCTTGCTGCTGCGGCGCGAGAGCCTGAGCGTTTGTGCGCTGTTCATCCTGATCGCTGTCGGACCCGTGAGCCGTGTGTTGAGTGAAGGCGATCCTTGGGACAGTTACGCGTACTTGTCGTGTCTGGACTGCATCGCTTTCGGATGCTTGACAGCGTGGTTGCATGAGCGAGCTCGAACTGCGGAGCGTCCTGCGCGTACGTGGCTCACGCGCACGTGTCTGATCGTTGGGGCGTCGCTGATCGGTGGCGTCATCGCGCTACGCGAGACCGTGAGCAACTTGGGATTGGAGCGAACCGGCTTGCAGGTGACGGTGCTCGCGTTCGGCACAGCACTCGTGTTGTGGACGATCGCCGAGGCCCCAACGGATGTGCCGCCGCGTGGCAGCTCTTGGCTGCGGACCGTGGGTAAGGGCAGCTACGAGATCTACCTCACCCACATGCTCGTCGTATTCGCCACGGTTGCGCTGTTTCGCGCATCGCAGCTCGAGTTGTCGTGGGTGTTTGGCTTCTACGCGGCAGCGACTTTAACCAGTATAGCGCTGGGGCTCATCGTAGCGCGCTTCGTGGGTCAGCCGCTGGCGGCGGCGCTGCGCAGAGCTCAGCAGCGTCCAGCGGCGCAAGTGTAAGTGAGCAACCTAAACACGTGCTCCTACCCAGCTTTGTGTGCAGCCAACAGCGGCACGGTTCGATTGCCGCTTGGCACATGCTGGCACAAGCTTAGGGATGGGCTCGGCGCAGCTCGGCAAGTCTGTGGCACGTTTGCTGCTGACCTCCGAACGAACGCCCACGGAGGTTTGCGAATGGCAGGATCGAAGGCAGCGCGCTTGTGGCTGGGTAGCTTATTGATCTGTACCTGGGCCGCGTCGGCCCAAGCACAAGAGTGTCAGAAGAACGACGATTGCCCGAAGGGCTTCAGCTGCGAAGCCAGCATGGGCGTCCCGGATTGCGCCGCGCCGCCGTGTGAACCGGGTGCGGAGTGCCCTGAGCCCGCGCCGTGCGACGCGCCTGCCCCGACCCACAGCTGCCAGCCCGCAAGCTGCGCGGCTGACGCCGACTGCGGCGAGGGCATGGTCTGCTTCAAAGAGACCTTCACAGAGTGCATCAGCAGTGGCGCACCTGCCTGTGGCCCGGGCGACGACTGCGAGATGCCGGCGCCTCCGGACGAGCCCAGCTGCAGCGAGCGACAGATCGCGCTGTGCATTCCGCGCTACGTGCTGCCGTGCGAGCAAGATCTCGACTGCGGCGAGGGCTTCAGCTGTGAAGCGGGCGAAGAGTGCATGTGCTCGGGCTCATCGGGCGATGTCGCTGACGGCGGCACAGCCGAGCCCAACATGGGCGAAGACTTCGCTGACTTCGCGTCGGTGCCACCCGCCGATGCGGGTATGGATCGGCCTGCGCCCGCGCAGGATGCAGCTGTCGGCGGCGAGGAGCCCACTTGCGAGTGCCGTCCGACCGAGCGCAAGCACTGTGAGCTCAAGGAGATGACCTGCAGCACCGACGCGGACTGCCCGCGCAACTTCGCATGCAAGCCGTACGGAGATGACGCCGCGACCTGCTCGAGCTCCGATTCAGGCGATGCGATCTGCGCGCCCGAGCCCGCGGCGCCCTCCGAGCTGCGCTGCGTGCCGCGCTACGATTGGCCGACGCGTGGTGGAACGAAGGGTGATGATGAGGAATCTCCTTCGGATGGTCCTGCGTATGAGGAAGGTGAAGACGCGAACCACGCTGACGATCCGGATGGTGGTGTCACTGCTGCGCCGCAAGCGCCGGGAGACCCGGTCGACGAGACGGGCTCGTGCAGCGTCAGCACGCCACGTGGTGGTGCGCTCGGTTCGTTGTTCGCACCAGTCGCGTTCGTGTTGCTCGCGCTCGGCGTCCGCACGCGCCGCAAGCAGCGCTGAGCTGCCCAAGTGACCTGCGGCGGGCGCGGCACTTCGTGTGCTGCGCCCGCATGCGTTTAACCGTTACGGAGCGAAGGTGACCTCAGTGTCGTCGTAGATGCAGCTCTTGCCGTCGGCGCCGCTGCCGGTCTTCTGCGGCTCGTCGCCTTGGCTATTGCCAGTGTAGCGATCGCACACGCCGAGCTTCATCGCGCTGTCGTGCAACAGAATGTTCTCGAACTTCGCGGTGTCGCCGTAGTTGGTGTTGATGCCCGCGAGCACGAGGCCTTTGGTGGCCTCGATGTTCTTCATCTCGACGTGCCGCTCGTGCTGCGTCTTGCAGTTTCCGCACGAGCGATACAGCTTCCCGAAGTCATCGACGATGAAGTTCTGAATGCGCAGGGTCCCCGGTCCATTGTGCTGGAACACCTTGTCCGAAGCCTTTTTCGCGCCGCCGCACTCGACGCTCATCACCTGGCTGCCTGAGTTGCCTTTGAGCGTGGCGGCGTCTTCGCCGACGTCCTCCCACCACACGTTGCGCAGCGTGCACGACCCCTCGCAATGGACGCCATCGGCGCCCGGAGCGCCCAAGATCACGTTCTCGAGCGTGGCGCCATTGCTGAGCAAGAACAGCGGATCCTGTCCCTCTTCTTGGCCGCCGATGCCGAGCGCACCCGCACCTGCGTAGCGCTTGAGCTTGCCGTCGTGCGTGCCGCTCACGCGGATCGTGGCCACCACCGGCTCGTCGCCCGTGGACTTCGGCCAAGGCGCGCAGCTCGCATCGATCGGCCCTTCGGTCGGCGCGCCGCTGCCAGCTGCGCCACTTGCGCCCGCCGCGCTCGAACCGGCTGTGCCGCTGCCAGCTGCAGTGCCGCCGCTACCAGCCGCGCCCACGCCCCCAGCTCCGCCGCCGCCCGCTGCAGCGGTCTGGCCCGCTTGGGCGAGTTGTCCCGATTGCCCAGCGGCCGCTGCACCTGCGCCGCCGCTCGCAGGCATTCCGCCTGTAGTCACCGGCGGAGTGGTCGTTGGGTTGCCACCGCTGCCGCTGGTCGCAGACGAACCGGAGCTGGGCGGCTGCGTAGTCACACCGCCGCTGCCTGCTGTCGCGACACCTCCCGATTCGGAGCCAGCTTCTTTCTCAGAAGCACAAGCGGCTGTAGAGAGCGCGCAGACACACAACATCCAGAGTCTCGAGGACATGGTGGCTACGTAGGCAGTGGCCCAACATACGGGTCAAAATCGCGAGGCCTGCGCATCCCGCTGCGCGAATCGCCTCGTCAGTGGCGAGCGCTGGATGCCAGGACGCGCTGCGTTCTGCCAGAGGCGACAGCGAATACGCGCTGCCGCACCCGACGAACGTCACGACGAAGGCAGTCGCAACGACGAACCATCCGTAAAAGACGCAGGTCCCCGTGGTCAGCGCTGATCACGCAGCCGGGTTGTAGCCTTGCACGCGGGCCGATCGTCTGACTTTTGTCCCGGGCAGTGAAGAATCGCCTCGGAGGCACGGTCTAAGCCTCGCGCCCAGCTATTTTCATCCGGGCGCGAGGAGGCTGTGATGCAAGCGCTTGTGCCAAGGATTCGCCCGCACCAGGAGTTGGCGGCCAAGGTCGTGCTCGGCGCCTGCGTGCTGGTCGGAACGCTCCTGATCCCGGTGAGCTCCAGTCAGGCGCAAGGCTACGCCGAGCAGCCCTACTACTACGAACAGTACTACCAGCCCGCGCCACCGCCGCCGCCCGTCGTCGTGGTGCCCGCGCCCGAGCCGTACCAGCGCTACTGGACGCGCCGCGAGCGACGTTGGGCTCGCCGCCATTGGATGCGTCATCACGCGCCGCACCACTGGCATCGCGACCGCCACCATCATCACCGTCACCACCACCACTGAGGTCAGGGCGGGCCGGCATGTTTGTTGATCAGGTCGACGAGCTCTTCGGCCTTGTACGGCTTGCGCAGCCAGTGCGTGACGCCCGCGCGCTCTGCACGCTTGAGTAGATCGGGGTTGCTCTCCGCGGTGAAGATCACCGCCGGCAGCTTCGCGAACTTCGGCACCAAGCGCATCGCTTCGATCAGCTCGAGCCCATTCATGCCCGGGATGTTGAGATCGCAGAGCACAAAGGCGATGTCCTGCTGCTTCAGCGCGGCTCGCGCTTGCGCGGCATCCCAAGCCTCGATGACCTCGTAGCCTGCCTTCTGTAGGACGATCCGGCAGTGGCTGCGAATGATGTTGGAGTCATCGACGATCAATATTCTCTGGGCCATTGCTCGGCTCGCTGGTCGTGCACGTGCGGGCAGCTTCTTCAGCAGTATGAGCCTCCTCGATGCGCAAAAAAATCTGGGATTGCCGTGGTAGTTTGGATGCCCGTCTCGCCTGATGGGCGGGACGTCCGCCGAGTCGCGCACATCATCGGGTGGTGTGTGTGTAGGAGCTTTGTTGTCGAAATGGCTCGGGCGACCTCTCCTGAGCTGCAGCTAACAGCGGCCCACCGTACGTTGCGGCCACGCTAGGCCAGCCGAAGGTGAGGGTGGGTATGTAGCCGGTCCCGGCGAGGAGCATTTCCAGCTCGGAGGTGCCGCCGACTTTTAGCTCCAGTCACGGCAGACCAGCCCAATGGCGCCGTTGCATGAACATCGCAAGCTCCACGCGTGACTCGCCGAGGACTGCCGATGTCAGTTCAACTCGCTATGCAGCGTATAGCTACGCCAGCAAGGAACCTCGTCGACGCCAGTGCGAATCAGACGGCGCCCTGGGATGGCACGCGCGTCCGTTGCGGCGAGGCATAGGGCGCGCACTGTCACTTGACCCAAGTAGGCCGCGCGGCTAACTGTCGCGCTCATGATCATGTTTTCGCGCAGCTCAGCGCTCTATGTCGCGTTGAGCGTGGCTGCTGCTGTCAGCTGCAAGCCCGCGCCTGAGCCGACGCCAAAGGTCGTGGAACCGCAGGTCGAGAGCTGCTCGGCCTGGCTCGACTTCGTATGCTCTCGCGTCGCGGGGCAAGATCCCCTGTGCCTCGAAGCACAAGAAGTTGTGAGCATCCTGACTTCGGACACGTGCGCAGTTGCGTACGAGCAACGCGCCTTTACCGAAGCGCAGCTGAAAAAGCGTGCGGGGCAGTGCCAGGTGGTCGTCGATAAGATCTGCGAGGATCTGCCCGGGATGACGCGCTTTTGCAAGCGCCTGCAGAAGCAAGCTGCGCGCTACACGCCGAACTATTGCGTCGACATGCTGCGCAAGTACCCAGAGACCTTGGCGCAGGCGAAGCAAGAGGTGAACGCGCCGCGCTTGAAGCCCGAGCAAGCCGCAAAGCTCTACGAAGGCGAGCCGCCCGCGTTCGGCCCCGCAGATGCGCCCATCCAGATCGTGGAGCTCGCTGACTACGAGAGCCAGTACACCCCGCAGACCGCTGCGATCATCCGCACCTTGGCCGCGAAGTACGGCGACCGGCTGCACTTCGTGATGCGCCAGTTTCCTTTGCCCGACAACAAGCACGCGCACGAAGCCGCTCAAACAGCGCTGGCGGCCCACGCGCAGGGCAAGTACTGGCCCATGCACGACAAGCTGCTCGAGAACCGCACGCATCTGGAGCGCGCAGATCTGCTGCGCTACGCCAAGGAGCTCGGCCTAAACACCGCGCAGCTGAAAGCGGCGCTCGAGCGCAAGCAATACGCAGCCGCCGTCGACGCCGATGTCGCGCTGGGCAAGTCGCTCGAAGTGGTGGGCATGCCGACCGTGTTCGTGAACAACGAACGGATCACGAACTCAGTCAGCGAAAGCGCGATCGTCGAGGCGATCGAAGAACATCTCGCGTTGCCGCGCTGAGCGTCACAACTCCGAAAGCGCCGCGCGACTCTGGGCGATCTCGCGCTCGAGCAGACTGGTGTACTTCGCGAACACTTCGTTTACGGTCCAGCGCAGCTGAGGCTCGAGCTTGTCGGAGGCGACGAAGATGACTTCGTGCCGGCCCGCGAAGCCGGTGACCTCGATCCTGCGGTGCAGGGGCCTTTGGCCGCGCCACGCTGCGTCGAGCGAAGGTTTCGATTGCTCGATCAGCTTCGGCAGCGCACGTGCGATCAGCTCCGCGATGCTGAGCTCTCTGCCGGTCGGCATACGCGCGACCAAGTCCTCGTCGACCACACGCATCCACGGATGCGCTTCGGCATCTGCCACGCGCCAGCTCTGCGAGATGATCTGCTTGCGGATTGCGGTCGGCAGCTCCGAGCCGCGCTCGAAGTGCAGGGTGAAGTGCGCGGGCATGCTGGCGCTCTCACCGCGCGCGAGCGCAGCGCCCGCAGCGAGGTAGCGCTGAAATGCAGCGTGACTACCGAACAGCACGAGACCAGAGCTCTTACCCAGCTGACCGATCACCGAAAGCACCGCGTGCTTGAGCCCGAGCGACTCGATCGTCACATCGAGCAGGTGTTGGTCGCTCGTGATCGCGCACCACGGCGCAGAGCGATAGAGATCGGCCGCAGCATCGAAGAACGCAGCCGCGGCCGGGGCGCTCGCGCCCGCAGCCAAGTACGACACTTCTTGGTCGGAGCGTTGCGCGAATTTCTCACGCAGCGCGAGCATGAGCGCATCGAGCTCGGGCGTGGGTGCACACACCACTTCGAGCTCTGGGCAAGCTGCTTGGAGCTCACGCGCGAGCGCCGCGGACGCGACGCGGATCGCGGTGGGCGTACGCTTGTGGCCGAACAACGGCTGACCGATCGTGTCGCGCAGGCTTTGCCCCGCAGCCGACAGCAGCAGGTCCGCCCGCGCGACCTGCGAGCACAGTACGACGCCGTTTTCGTCCAATAAGAACAGCGCTTCCGGTCGGTACGGCTCCTCGTCACCCGCTACGTACGCGGGAACTTTGATCAATCCACCCAGCCATTCGACGACTTTCCCGGGGCTGCTGGCTGTCATCTCGATGCAGCTACGTAGCAGGTGGATGTGGTCTGCGCACGCACCTCTCTGGAAGGTCTGGAATGTACCTGACGCGTCGTCGCGCACAAAACACGCTGCTACAGTGCGCTGCAGCAGGAGGTTACGCGTCGTGACGTTAGGCATCTCCGCTTCATCGCAGGCGAATCAGGTCAACATCCGGCGTGTGCGCGCGGAAGATTGGCAGCTCGTGCGTTGCGTGCGCTTGGCGGCGCTCGCCGATGCACCAAGCGCGTTTGGCCGCACGCTCGCGCAAGACGTCGCAGAACCAGACTCGCACTGGCAAGAGGTCACAGCGCGGAACGCTGCCGGAGAAACGAGCTGTGCGTTCCTCGCGTTGATCGACGATGTGCCTTGTGGCTACGTCGTCGGTGTGCTGACAGAGCCGAAACAAGCGGAGCTCTACGCCCTGTGGGTAGCCGCAAACGTGCGTCGGCGCGGCACCGGGCTCGCGCTCACGCAGGCGGTGGCCGTGTGGGCACGCGAGCGTGGCGCAGAGCGGCTAAGTCTGAAAGTTATCGCAGCCAACAGCGGCGCGGTCGAGCTGTACCGCCGAACCGGGTTCGATCTGGAAGTGGCTGCCGCTACCAGCTGCGGGATCCGTGAAGACCCCGCGCTGCAGTTGCACAAGCGGCTTTGAGCATCACGCGAAGCGCGTGAAGTCGTACAGGCCTTTGCCATGAGTATCCACGGCAGCGCGCAGCGTGTCGTCCATCGCTTCGCCGTGCATGATCACTTGAACGTTGTCGGGCTTGCCGCCTGACAGCTCCCAACCTCGCAACACCGCACGCTCTCCGTCGACCGAGCCCTCGAACGCGTGCGCGCTGAAGCGGCTGGACGGTGCTTCTGACACCCACGCGCCCGCATCGCCAGTGCCCACACCGGCGCCGCCTGCGAAGAAACCGTTGAGCGTCGACGCGAGAAGCGCTGTGTAGGTCATGCCTGTGGGCTGCGCGCCCGACGTGTTTTGCAGCGCGATCAAGATGCTCGTCGCCATCGCGTCGTGGTTCGCGAGGCTGGTCGAAGCGACGACCAACGGCGGGTTCATCTCGTAGACCGTGCCGGAGTCGGGGCCACCGAACAGCTGCACGCTCTCGTTCAAGGTCAGCGCCAAGCGGAAGCGGCTCTTGATCTCATCGGTGTAGTTGATCTCGGCGAATTTCTCATAGTAGCGCTCAGCGTCGTTGTGCAGGTCGTGCCGGCTGTCGTCGCGCAACCAACCGATCGCTGACTTCTGCGCGTTGGTGAGGCCCGCCAACGTGTGCGCCGAGATCCGCGGCATGTACACGATGTGATCGACGTCTTTGACGATCGCTGCCAGGCGCATGCCGCGTGGCCAGTGATGGCCTTCGGGCAGTGTCGCTTCCACGTACCCGCTCTCCCAATCGCCGTCGTCGAAGAAATGCAGCTCCGCGACGTCTTCGAGCGCGCCCAGGCCGTTGGTCTTGAAGCGTTCACGGGTGGTGCTGTAGCGCCCGCGCTGGCTGCGCCGCACATGCTCGACGCCCGCTTGATCGGCGACGATCACACGCCCTGCGCCGCGCTCCTTGAGCGCTTCGACCATCGCGCGGACCCCATTGGGCGAAGTGGTCGCGGGATGCGGATTGCCGCTGTTGCTCGCGACCTTGATCAGCACGCTGTCGCCCTTTTTGAGCCAAGACAGGTCGAGCTTTTCGAGGGCTTGCTTCACGGCGTTTACGCCATCGCCCGGCTGCAAGCTCAGGAGCACCGCGGCCGCAGGTAGGACGTCGACCTCTGCGATCGGTAGCTCGGCGGGCGGCGCTGCTGGCTTGCCGGCGTCCGCGCGCTCGGTTGATTCGGACTGTTGCTCGGTTTCGCTGGGTTCCGACGCGTCGGCGTCATCCCGCTCATTTTTGCTGGGTGGTTGATCGCTGGCGCTGCTCGAAGCGCAGGCGCTGAGGTTGATCACGAACGGAGCGACCGTTGCGAGCGTGGCGCCGCGCTGCAGGAACAAGCGGCGCGTGAGCGCGTCCAGGTCTTTTTTGTCGGCCATATTCAGCCCCTTAGGCTCATCGAAGCTGGCCACTTCTCACGCGTTTGTGGCTGCTCGGCAAGACGGACCCGCGCTGTGCACACAATTGGCGGCGAAAGGTACATGGCGTTGCGGATATGTGTCTGCCCGTGCGCGCTGCGCTCAGCGCGTTGTTCGGCAGCTGATGGCGGCGAACGAACGCGCGCGGCATCGCGCAAATGCATTTTCGCTCAGCGTGCAACAATCTCGGCACGGCTCGCTGGTTGCCAGCGGCAGATGCTCGGGCGGGGCGCTGGCCCGGGCGGCAGTCGGGGTCCACCGTCTGCAGACGAGGATGTTTGACCCTCCGTCAGTTTCGGAGCCTTGCTTGTCGAGGCGATCAACGCTTTACGACCCGGTGACAGCCGTCTATCCTCGGCCCCGCCCCGCGGTGAGGTGCACGCGACTGTTGTTGTCACCGCGTCACCGCGTACGTGTGACTCGCAGATCAACGCATGCCCCCCAGTAGCTCGCTCGATTTCGGTCCGCTCACCTCCATGGTCGGCTTTCGGTTGCGAGCAGCGCAGCTCGTCATGTACGACGACTTCCTGCGCGAGGCGCCGGTGCTGGGGCTCACCCCGGGACAGTTCGCCATCCTGCTGTTGGTCGAGCACAACCCGGGCCTCACCCAACAATCGTTGAGCGACGGCATCCGCATCGAGAAGTCCACCTTGGTCGTGCGGCTGCATCGGCTCGAGGAGCGCGGCCTGCTGCGGCGCGTGCGCTCGAACAACGATCGGCGCAGCAACGTGCTCGAGGTCACAGCGGACGGCAAAAAAGCGCTTCGTTCTATGATTACCTTCGTGCGCCAGCACGAGGATCGTGTGTTGAGCGAGCTCAAGTCGTCGGAACGCCAACAATTGCTGAAGCTTCTAAGCAAAGTGATGTTGGCTGGGGCCCGCGCCGCGCGCCCCCCCTCGACCAAGCGCCCAAGCGCTGCCCCCGCGAGCACGACCAACTCGAGCAGCACTCGTCGCGCCCGAGCTCGCTAACACCTTCTCATCGTGTATCGTACCCGTGGACGTGATCGCCCACTTGAGCGTGGCCGCGCGCGTGAACGGGGAACGGGCCCGTGGCGGTGATCGATCAACGTGAGCGATCTGGGATCGCTGGCCTCGGCCGATAGCATTCTCCGCTCGTGGAGATTCGTCCACGGGTACGCTCACGTCCACGGTGGCGTTCCCGTTCACGCTCGCGGCCACGCTCACGGGTACGCTCACGCTCACGGGGATCGATCACGTAGGTGCCGCTGATGGCTTCAGTGCTTCGAGTTGCGGTGGGCCGGGGGGCACGCGGCGAGATACTGTCACTGCATGCGGTAAGCGTCCGCAGCTGTGGAATGTCAGCCGATGCAGCCAAGAGCGGCAGGTGCGGCTAGCTCTGACTGTTAGAGCTACGAAGGAGCGGCGGGTGTGTGCGCGGAGTAGTCACTTTGTCTTATTGCGTATCCTGTCTGCGTGATTGCTCAAAATCACGCTGATTTGCAGTGCTAGAGCTGCTCGTAGCCTGCATCTGTCAGTGGCTATCTACGTATGGACATCTGGCGTGTCCGCACGAACAAAGGCATGTTCCAACGACCGACACAGCGGAGTCGCTCAGATCGGTGTCTGCTTCGAACCTAGAGCGTGTGCTCGAAAGGGTCGTGAACGCCATGTCAGCACTGCGCGTGTGCTCGCAGCTGTGTCTTGGAGTCTGCCTCTTGCTGATGGCTTGTGGCTCGACTGAGCGCACGAGCGGCAGTCGAGTCGGATCGAGCGGCCTTGTGACGGGTCGCGGCCCCACGTTGCCCGGGTCGCCGTTGGCCGGTGCGCCAGCGCCCGGTGCGATCCCACCTCCAGGCGGTCCGCTCTTGTCGATCCCGACCGTGCCTGCAGCCGTTAGCGGCAGCAACAGCAAGGTGTGTGCAAGCGCGGTCGTGCAAGCCGCCCAGACGCCGCCGATCGTCGTGTTCGTGATCGACGGATCTGGCAGCATGTGCGCGCCGTACGGCTCCGGAGGCACGCGCTGGCAAGCACTGCGAGGCGCGCTGCTCGAGCCCAGCATGGGCTTGATCTACCGCTTGCAGGACCAGGTGAAGTTCGGCTCGCTGCTCTACGACGGTACAGTCGATCTCGCGCTGGCGCTGCTCGGAGGCGTGCCCGGAGGTCCTGGTGGCTCCGCGCAGAACCCTCAGTGCGCGCTCGCAGCGGCGATGAACAAAATGACCGGCATGTGCCCGCAGCTCCTAGAAACACCCGCGCTGCTCAACAATGCGATGGCGATCGACATGGCGTATCCCACGGCCGAGCTCGGTGGCTCGACGCCCACCGACCGCGCGATGAAGCACATCATGGATTCGCTGATCCCGATGGTGGGTTTGCAGGGTCCCGACGACAAGAAGCCCTCCGAGGTCTTCGTGATCCTCGCGACCGACGGCGCGCCCAACGACATCTGCGTAGGCGGTGTGGGCGGTGACGGTGCCGCGCAACGTGCAGGCGTGATCTCCGAAGCCCAGCGCGGCGCAGCGGAAGGCATCACGACATGGGTCATCAGCTTGGCGGGTGGCGACGCAGCGCTCCAAGCGCACTTGGACGAAGTGGCGCGCGCGGGCGCGCCGATGAATCCTGGAGCGCACACCTTCAGCCCCAACAGTCCGGACGAGCTCGTGCAGACGTTGGCCCAGCTGCTCGGTGGCGCTGTTGGCTGCAACATCGCGCTGAACGGCAAGGTCACCGTCGGACAAGAGTGCTTGGGCTCGGTGCAGCAAAACGGCGCGCCCTTGCCATGTTGCCAAGCGGACGCGACCGGCGCATGGAAGTGCTCCAACGCAGCCACTACAACGCCCAACGGCTGGCGCCTCACCGACCCCGGCTCGATCGAGCTAGTCGGCGACGCATGCACCCAGTTTCTACTCGGCGCCAGCGACCTCGTCAGCGCTGAGTTCCCCTGTGAAGTGTTCTCCCCGAACTGAAGCTACAGCGCGTCGGGGCCGCGGGCGTAGATCTCTGCGAGCTCTGGAGGCTCGAGCCTCCTTTCGTACACGCGCAGCTCGGTGATCGCGCCGTCGAGCTGTGGATCGCCGAAATCGGAGCGCCCAAGCACACCGCGCGCGCGGTGCAGCGTGCGCACGTCGACCGGAACGCTCTGTTCTTGGTGCACCACGCCATTGACGATCAAGCGCAGCGTCTGGCTGCGCGCGGAGTAGCTTGCGCCCAGCTGCACGAGCCCGTCCCCCGCCGCGAACGCGCTTTCTGCGCTGAGATGGTAGTTGGCATTGCCCGCGACGTAGCCGAGCATCGGCGACCCGTCTGGGCAGCCATACGGTGTAAGGAACAATGACGTAGTCAGCGGGCCCGCATTGCTCGGCTGGCTATGCAGCAGATCGAGCGCACGCTGCCAGCACGCATCGGAGCGCACCGACAGCCACACCAGCACGGTAAAGCTCGTGGCCTCACTGAGCAGGTCACTCGGCAGCTCGACGAAGCCTTCGCCTTGTCCGGGTAAGCTCACCGCACCCGCGCCGTCGAGCATCGCGTTGCCGCGGAGGAGCGCATCGCTGCCGCCCGCGGCGTCAGGAACCACATGGCTGCCGCCGCCGCTAAACGAATAACGCCTGATCGGCTCGGGCAGCGGCAGCGCCGCTCCGGGCGGCAACGTGCTGCCGGCGTCTGCCACAGGTGCTGCAGCGGCGTCGATCTGAGGCGCGGGCGTCATTGCACCCGCATCATCTCGGCTGCCCCGCCCCGGCGCATTGCCTACGGGAATCGACGCGTCGCGCTTCGTGCCAGCATCTGCGCGATGAATCGGCACGATCGGCATGCCAGCGCCGCGCGTGACCATGCCGCCGTCTTGAAAGTCATCGAGCACTGCAGGCGCGCCGGAAGCCATCTGGGGGTCGCGCGACGTCGAGGCGCTCTGACTGGGTCTCGTGTCGGCGGTGCAGGCCGCGAGCCACAAGCTGATGCCGAGGCAGAAGCTGCGCTCGATGGTGCGGCCATGGCCTATGGCGCGGAGGGAGTGCATCGAAAAAGAGCTGTACATAGGTAGCGTCACGGACCCAACACAGGTCAGTGAAGCGCCGAGGATTGCTCATTTTCGGACATAAACCAGCTGCGCACATGTATTGAATCATCCGGGTGCGCGAATGGCATCACGTCTCGGGGCGAAAAACTCGCCGAGTCTTGACGGCTCGTGTCTGAAGAGGCTGCAGCACATTCGAGCGGACGCTAGGCAGTCGCGCATGCCGCACATCGATCTACCGATTGTGTCGATGCCCAGCCACCGAAGCGACGCATTGACTCACCGTTGAGGGTACCGTCGCAGCATCGCGCTCGGTTTGTTTGGATGTTCGCGCTGCCAAACAACCTCACATTGCTTGCGTTTGCGGCGCATCAGTTAGCTGATTTGCGTCGCACGCCGACAGGAAGCGCGTTCCTATCATTTCTGTCGACGGCTAATCGAATGCTATTTCGCCGTGCATCGCTGCGGTTTGTAGGGCGATGACCATGCTTTGTTGCTAAAGTGTTTAACCTTGTGAAGTTTCGATTCGTAGCTCTCGCGCTCGTCGTTTCGCTCGCTGGGTGCAAGGTGTACAGGCCCATGCAGCAGTCGTCTGCTGTCGAAAGCGTGTACCCGAGCGCAGGTGCGAGCGGCGCCGCTACCGGCGGCAGCGGTGCTGCAGGCTCGCGCGCGATGACTCCAACCAACACGGCGGGCTCAACCGCAGGCGCCAACCCTGGCGGACAGCAGCCAGACGGTCCGGAGTTCCCGAGCGCGTGCAAGGGCGGCGAGTGCTGGTGGTCCGGCACGCAGACCGAATGTCGCAGCGCGGGCGTGCCCAGCGACGCGGATCGTCCGCAGGCGCAGGATGGCGACGATTCGCTGCCGAACCTGTATTTCGGCTGGAATCGCATCTGGATCGGTGAGACCGACCTCTCCGGCACCACCTCGATGGACGCCTGGCAGAGCTTCGGCTTCGATCTGGATGGCACGTGCACCAACGCGACGACCTGCCCAGCGGTGCAAAATGCCCAAGCCTGTAAGCCTGGCAGCGATCAGATTCCATTCGACGGCGAGCTGTGTCGCGATAACACCTTCGCGAGCCTGCAGCCCGTAGCTGCTGCTGTACCTGAGATCGGCGAGCGCTTCGGGATCAGTGAGGCTGAGTTCAACTGTAACTTGTGGCGCGGTAGCTATACCGTCGTCACACGTTTGTCCGGCTACAACGGCGAGGCGAACGACTCGGAGGTCCGCGTCGACGTGTACATCTCGCCTGGCAGCGAGCGCGAGCAGCCCTGGCAATGCCCGTCGGAAGACTTTGCATCGCGCTATCCAAGCTGGCGTCAGTCGGAGAAGTTTAAGATCGACCCGGAGAGCTTCGTCAGCGCGGCGGGCCAAGACGGCGAGCTGCCCGAGTCTAGCGTCTCCGATCCGCGCGGCTTCGTGCGCGACGGTTACCTCGTGTTCAAGGTGCCTGATGGCTCGGTGATCCGGCTCGCGGGCGACGGCACGCGCTATCGGGGTTTCGCGCTCAAGACCTACCAGGGCGTCTACACGGCGCAGCTGGAGCGCGCGCAGGACGGTCGTTGGCACATGAACGACGGCATGGTCGGTGGGCGCGTGCTCGGCCAGGACCTGATCGCATCGTTCCGGCAGATCGGTCTGTGCAAGGGCGTCGGCTTGGACGGCTTCTACGACAGCGTCGTGGAATACATCGAGCAGAACTCCGACGTGCTCTCCGACGGCACGAACGACCCCGCCCGCGCGTGCGACGCTATGAGCTTCGGCATCGGCTTCGAAGCCGCGCAACTGACGCCGGGTGCGTCGGCGAAAGCCACGCCGATCGTCGAGTGCTGCGAGCCTGGCGTGGCGATCGAGGACTGCAAACCGATGTGCGGCGATGGTCGCAAGAACGGCAAAGAGACCTGCGATACGGCGATCGCCGCCGGCCAGCCGGGTGCGTGTCCGACGAGCTGTCCAAAGGCCGAAGCCTGCATGAAGCTCGGGCTGGTCGGCGAGGGCTGCGCCAAAGAATGCAAGGCGACGCTGATCACCGCGATCGGTGAAGCGGATGGCTGCTGTCCGATGGGCGCGGATGCCACCGCTGACGAGGATTGCCCGTCGCTGTGTGGCAACAACGTGATCGAGCCGGACGAGACGTGCGACCCGCAGGCGAGCTGTCCAGTCTGCACCGTGACCGACAAGTGCTTGGCGGTGGCCACAACCGGCTCCGCTGATGGCTGCAACATCAGCTGCAGCATCACCACACCGAGCGCGTGCGTAAACGGCGACGGCTGCTGCCCGGAGCCGTGCAACAACGGCAACGACAACGACTGCTCGAACAGCTGCAACAACAACACCGTCGACGCAAACGAGACGTGTGATGGCACCGGTGATCGCGCCTGCCCCACGACCTGCGACGACGGCGTGGCCTGCACCACGGACTACCAGTCGGGCAGTCCGAGCCACTGCAACGTGGTTTGCACGCACGTGCCGGTGACGGCGGCGAAGTCCGGCGACGGTTGCTGTCCGATGGGCGCGAGCGCCAACAGCGACAGCGACTGCGTCGCTGAGTGCGGCAACGGCAAGACCGAGACTGGCGAAGGCTGTGACGACGGGAACAAGGACGCCGGCGACGGCTGCAACCCCGAGTGTCAACAAGAGAGCGGGATCGATCAGTGCATCGCTCAGCTCGAAGGTGATCGCCGCCCGGAATGCGCGCGTTGCAACTGCGAGAAGTGTCAGGACCTCGTGCTCAACTGCTACGCGTCTGACAGCGCGGAAGACAACCAGCTGTGCACGTCGCTCGTAGAGTGCGGGCTCACCAAGATGTGCGCGTCGGAGACGTGTTACTGCGGCACATCACTGCTCACCTCGTGCATCTTCGGCACCGGCAACGGCCCCTGCAAACCCGAGGTCGAGGCCGCGGGTCGCAGCAACATCCCAGGCGACTTGGTGACCCGCAGCTCCAATACCGCTTATCCACTCGGTCGCGCGAACACGCTCGCAGGATGTGCGCGCGAGAACTGCTCGGCCGAGTGCGCGATCATGAATCCTTAGGACCAAACTCCGCGTACAGCTCGGGCAAGAACGTCGCGAGGTGCGTGAACTCGATCTGGTCGTGTAGGAGCTGCTCGTAGCCGACGCGCGCGCCTGCCAGTTTGCGCCGCATCTTGTTCGAAGCGATGCGCTCCAGCGGCACGCGGCCGAACGGTGTGGCCAAGCGCGGATCGTGACCGATCCAATAGCGGCTGCGTTGCTCGACGCCGTCGGCGGTCTTGCGCGCCAAGTGGATCATCGTCACGGACTCCACGCCGCTGCCGAGCACACCGACGCGCGCGCACGCGTGGCCCACGATGCCGGCTTCCTCGAAGCGACTCGTATCCATGCCGAGCTCGTTGGGATCGACGAAACGAATGGCGACCCGCAAGAAGTCGGGCCCGATGTATTCGTCCACGTGATGTGTGGTGTTGATGTAGCGCTGCGCGTGGGTCAGTCCTGGCTGCGTCAGCAGCTCGGGCTTTTGTGGCTTCACCCCCACGTGATTGTGCGGATACCACAGCGTGTAGCGCGCGGATTCCACCGCGTGCCACCAGAACCACCAGCTGTACATCTCACCCGTCACACCCGGTAGCGGCACTTTGCTAGCCACGTAGGCACTGCCGTTGGGCAGCTCGCAGTACCCGTTTTCGACCGCGTGGTACCCCTCGTCGAGCAGCGCGTTGGCGTGCTCCGGCGGCAGCACATGACCCACGTCCATGGGCGCTGAGAGTGCGGGCAGCACGTCCGCGCTGATCCACATGTCGCCGTTGAAGAAACGCGCGTACGGCTTGCCCTGGATCAGCTCACGGTTGCGAGCGAGCTGCTCTTGGGTGGGCACCGGGTAGTACGTGACGGGACAACGTTGGGTCATGGCTCTCCTAGAGGCGTCCGGGGCCGGGAGGCGTTATCAGGAGCGACAACGAGTACTCCCCGGAGTCCAGTGCTGTTCGGGCAGCTTCGTGTCGCACTGCAAAGGTTTGGGCGCAACGTTTTCGAAAGGATTCGTGCGCGTGAGTGGGGTCTCGTCGAAGCTACGTAGGTGCGCATGACTGACAGTTTCGAGACCCAACTCACCGAGTTCTCCGTCGCCACGAGCGTCACGAGCGTCACGAGCGTCACGAACAGCGCGCGCAAGCGCTGCGTCGGCCTGGCGGTTGCACTCGCAATGTCCGCGTGCGGCGGGTCCGGTCCTTCCGCCGGCACATCGATGCAAACCGAGCCGACGCAGACCGCGATGCCTGACGCTCGGAGCGGCAGCGCGCCTCAGTCAGAGGCGGGCACAACTTCGGCCGCACCGGCCACCGCGCCTCGCGGGGGCGCAGGTTCAGCAGCTACCGCTCCCGCCGCTCCGAGCGGCACGAGCAACGCCGGGGCTGGAGGCGGTGGCGACACTGCGAGTAGCGCCGGCGCGCCGGCTGCGAACACTCCGCCTGCAGCTGGTAGCAGCAGCATGTCGAACGCGGGTGCCGGAGGCGTAACCGATCCTGGCGCCGCTGGCAGCGGCGGTGCTGCCACGGGAATGTGGCAGTGGCCCGAGGGCAAGCCAGAAGACTTCGGCATGGAGACGGCTTGGCTCGACGACGCGGCCGACTCGATCCAGCGCTCGACTGGCAACCGCTACGGCATGGTAGTCGTGCGCAAAGGCACGCTTGTCTACGAGAAATACTGGGAAGGCGGTCCGGACGACAAGCACATCATTTATTCGTGCACCAAAAGCTGGGGTAGCTCGCTGATCGGCATCGCGGTCACGCAGGGCTTGCTCGACGTGAAGGATGAAGTTCGCAAGTACGTGCCGATGCCAGCACAAGGCGTGTCGCAAGGCGCGACCGTGGAGCACGTGCTCACGCAGAGCGCGCACACCAATCCGCCGGGGCAATCGTTCCAGTACAACAGCGGCTATCTGCTGAATACCGCGCCTGAGGTGTTGGCGGTGGCAGCGAAGATGACCGCACATGATTTCTTCGATCGCTACCTGGCGAAGCCGCTGGGCCTCTCGATGTCATGGCCCGAATGCCCAGCGGGCGGCTGCGCCGGCACACGCTATCCGGAAGGCTTCATCAACTTCGGCAATCAACCTCCCGAAGCGCCGAACGAGGAGCTCCCGCTGTCGAGCGTGCGTGATCAAGCGAAGCTCGGCTGGTTGTGGGCGAACAACGGCAAGTGGGATGATCAGCAGCTGATCGATCCCAGCTACATCGCGGCCGGATCGAAGCCCGGCGCAGGCTTTCGCAACATGTACGGCTACCTGCTCTGGCTCGAAAACGCCGATCAGTTTGGCGCGATCGGTGGGGTAGGTAACTGCTACGTGAACATCATGCCGTCGAAGCAGCTCGTGATCGCGGTGATGGGCAACGACTCCGGTCTCGGTACGGGCGGCGGCTGGGGGTCGTTCCAGTCGCTCGTCAATCGCATCACAGATTGAGCTCGCTCTCGCCGCTGCAGGTCAACGTCGCGAGCTTCTTGCCCGCGCCTGCCACAGCACGCAGTCCGTCGCGGACGCACGCCCACGATGCGGCTTCGTAGCTGTAGCCGAGGTCCATCGGGAACTTCTCGCTGGTGGTCCAGTCGAGCGCGTTGAGTGTGCCGTCGTCACCGTCGTCCCAGGTGATGCCGAAGCGATTGCCTGCGGCCACGTCGGCGGCGCTCGAGAGGTTGTTGTCGCGCAGCTCCCAGAAGCCGACGGCGTCACTGTCGCGCGAGGTCACGGGGTTCTTCACGTCTTGGAAGAAGTTGGCTTCGACCAACGCGTGGCCGCCCATGCGTACGTTGATGCCCGAGACCAGGATCTTACTGAATAGGTTGTTCACGATGTGACTGAACCCATGACGCTGCAGCGGCGTGCGCGAGCCGATGCTCTCGAACACGTTGTGGTGGTAGGTGATGTGCCGCGTCTGCGAATCGTCGTCGCTGTAGCCGTTGAGCGTGGCTTTGTGGTGATCGTGCAAGTAGTTGTAAGAGATCGTGACGTTGTCCACGCCCTTTTTGATGTCGATCATGCCGTCGAACGCGGTGTCTCCTGCGCCTTCGCATTCGGCGAGCGAGCTGAACAGCTCGTTGTGATCGATCCAGACGTTCTTCGGGATGCCGCCGCTCATGCCCTCGAGCGAGATCATGTCCGAGTCGCCGCCGCCTGGCAGCAGCCCGAGCGTCATGTTGCGGATCACGATGTTCTCCGAGGCCGACTTGATGTGGATCCCGAAGTTGGCTGCCGAGCCGTCGCGGCCGATGATGCTGATGTTGCTCTTGTCTTTGATCTCGAGCTTTTGACCGTCGCGCGTGTGCTGCGTGCAGGGGTCGGGGATGGTCTTGAAGTCGAACTGGCCTGTGTACTCGAGCACGAGGCCTCCGCTTCCGGAATATCCATCGACGGCGGCTTGCAGCTCAGCGAGCGAGCCTGCTGCGCGTGCGGGCCCACTGCCACCACCCGTCGCCATCGCGCCGTAGCCGGTGGCTTTGCTCTGCTCGGTGCCCACGCCGGGGTTGCTCGTCGGATCGTTGGGTGTGGTGGCAGGCTGGCCAGCCGCAGCCGCGTTGCTCCCTGCACTTGCCCCATCTGCGCCGGCTGCCGCTGTTGGCGGCGCCTGCATCCCGCCGCTGCCCGGCGCGCCCTGGCCTGCGCCGCCGCTCGTAGCGGCTGTCGTCGTCGCGCCGCTGCCCGCTCCGCCCGTGTTGCCGCTCGGTTGACTCGGAACGCTCGCCTGCCCCGCTTGCCCGGTCTGACCGCCCACGCTCGGTTGCTTAGGCGCGGTGGTTACGGGAGCCTCGGAGCTCGGCGGCTCGCCGTTGCCGCCACAAGCTGCGAGCACACCACCCACAATGATCAACCAGCGCATCGGAACGGAATCACTCATCACGAAAAACCTTTGCATAGTGAAGGAGCGCAGCACGCCACGTGACCGTGGTTACAGCATCTCGAGCGCACTCGAGCGCAAATGAGCCGGCCGCACGCCGCGCCAGTCTCACCCGTCGCCCGCCAGAGCTCGCACCGCTGCGCCCACGTGCCCGACCGCGAAGAAGAGACCTGACCACGCGCGGCACATTGGACGCTGCTTTGCGTGTGCGCGCTCGGTCGCGGACAAGCCGGAGCACGCGTGCGCGCGAGCGTGGCTTGCCGAACTGCACAGCCGGTAGAACATCGCGTGTGCGCGCTCGGTCGCGGACAAGCCGGAGCACGCGCGCGCGCGAGCGTGGCTTGCCGAACTGCACAGCCGGTAGA
>Ga0114940_10000007_pt1 | contig 138895 bp, 131 predicted proteins | sample ColdCreekSource_FD_87195 | JGI IMG/M metagenome (GOLD analysis project Ga0114940, IMG submission 87195) | Groundwater microbial communities from Cold Creek, Nevada to study Microbial Dark Matter (Phase II) - Cold Creek Source | ecosystem: Environmental > Aquatic > Deep subsurface >...
ACTTTATTTGAGTGCAGGCAAAAGCTAGAATTTTTCAGAAGCGATTTATATCGACTGATTCAAGATATCGAGCAATTGAAGCCGTGAGACTAAAAAAATAGTGAAATACAGTTTTGACAGAAAAGAGAGGTTGCTATATAATGCGCTTCTCTTTTTTTTGCTGCTATAGCACCAGAGCCTAATTTAATAGGAGTACTAGCTTACTAATTTACCCGTACCGTGAAAGGGCGTATATTCAGAAATGAGCAAGTTTTGAGCAAAACAAAGAGTTCACTAAACATCAGTGAGGGTTAAATCCTTCGGACTCAAGCGGTAGCGAAGAGTGTTGAGGAGGAGAGTCCAACCCCCACTGATGTTTAATGAACTCTTTGTACATATTGTCTCTCAAGATCATTTGTTCGTATAAGTTGACCAGAAATTCTTGAGCTTGTTCTTGAGTCATATGTTTAACTTGAGTCTCAAAAGAACGAAGGCTGAACTTCTGTTCTAAAGATAGTTCCATTGAATGTGACATGGTCTAGGCTCCTATGTGAGTTGATAACGAGTGCTACCTCTTTTGTAAATTAATATGACAATAGTTTGACAATCTATTTCTTTAGTTATATAGCTAAGAGCAGTAGAATGTCAATATGTAAGACTACGTTATTAATTTACTTTTGCCGTCCGTTGGGCATCGAAGCTTTCTTCTAGCTAGTTGTCAGTTTCCCTGTGCTAATGCGGCAGAGGCTATTCTTCTTCTTCCGAGAAGCGATAAGCTTCAGGCTGACGTGGTAAGAAATAAATAAATCAAAGAATAAAAAGATTAAATTGGCTAATAGTGTAAAGATTCTGTAATAATTAAAGAAGGCACGAAATTTGAAATGAAGTTCAATTTTAAAATTTAGTTAATTAAAGTTTTTGATAGTAGATGTTTGAAAACTACTTACTCACTGCGGCAATAAAAAGATTAAAGCTGTGCCTAATAACTTCTATCATTCAAAGTGAGATTTGCTCTCTGCTTAATTGGTAAAATTTGATAAAAGTATGTATCTTAACATAGCCAATAGTTGTGTAAAGTAAAGTAGTATGCCAAAAGATTCATCTATAAAAAAGCTTTTGGAGAATTTATTATATTTTGGCTCAGTTGTCATTAAAAAAGTGTTTGCTCTGTACATCGTGTTTAAATTAATTTAGCTTGGGAGATCTATTTTCATGTCTATTCGTCTATACGTAGGTAATTTACCTAAAGAAGAGATTGATCGCGACGCTTTAGCCACCATGTTTGCTGAGGATGCTCAACAGGTTTCAACCAAAGTGATCAAAGATCGTAAAACAGGAAAATGTCGTGGTTTTGCTTTTGTAACTGTTCCTACTGATGAAGTTGCCGACCAATTTATTGAAAAATATAATGGTCAGCCCTTTATGGATAGTCCTCTTAAAATTGAGAAAGCTTTGCCTCGCTCTAAAGGAGATGAAGCAGGGGAAAATACTGAAAGTGTTGCTAGCGACATTCCTGCTCCTAAACGCAAGGGAGTTAATACCAGTAACAACAACAATAGCAAGCGTGCTAAGAAACAGGGCAGCAGCAGCAGCAGCAGCAGCAGCAGCATTACCCCCAGCCAGAAGCAACAAGGTAGCATTCAACCCGATCCTCGTTGGGCAGATGAGTTGGCTAAACTAAAAGAAATGCTAGCCGCCGCCAACAACTAATTTCCGAATCAGCAATTAGTTTGTTGTTGGCAGTTTAGATATTTGAGCTGTCGATAGTTCATCAAAACGGTGGCAACGAAAGTCGAGGAAACCTGGACATAGTTGAACACCGTAATTTTTTGTGCGTTTTTTCAGATATCTAGCAGCTTTGAACATCTATTGTGTATTTGCGCCTAAATATCTGGGAAAATAAGTCCCATATTAAGCAAAGATAATAAAACAATATTAAAGAGATTAAATCAATGAGTGATCCTGTTACCACAATGAAGCAAGAAGTAGGCAAAGCAGCTGCCGCCCGCGTTAAATCAAATTCTGTAGTAGGATTAGGTACGGGGTCAACTACAGCTTATGCGATTGAATATATAGGAGATCGCCTGGCAAAAGGAGAAATTATCAATATTGTTGGTGTTCCTACTTCTTTTCAGGCATCAGTATTAGCCAAAAAATACGGCATCCCTTTAACTACTTTAGATGCGATCGATCACATTGATATTGCGATCGATGGTGCAGATGAAGTCGATCCGCAGAAAAACTTAATAAAAGGTGGTGGTGCGGCTCATACCCAAGAAAAAGTAGTAGATTCTTTAGCGAAGGAATTTATCGTCGTAGTAGATGGTGGCAAGCTAGTCGATAAGTTGGGTTCGACTTTCCTCTTGCCCGTCGAAGTAATTCCTATGGCAATGACTCCCGTAATGCGTAGCCTAGAGAAATTGGGAGGTAAGCCCGAGTTGCGTATGGGGATTAAAAAAGCCGGGCCAGTCGTTACAGATCAGGGAAATCTAGTTATTGATGTCAAATTTGACAGTATCGATAATCCTGCCGAGTTAGAAAAAACCATTAATAATCTGCCTGGGGTATTGGAAAATGGTCTGTTTGTCGGCGTAGCTGATATCGTCTTAGTCGGTGAAATTAAAGACGGTAAGACAGTAATTCGCGAAATCTAAGGCAAGATAATAAGTAAGGTATGGGGCATTGAAAAAAAATCAAACAAGTCTCTACCTAAAATACAGCTTGTGGGTAAATTGTTTTGAAAAGAATCATCACGATAATCTCGATCGCAGCAATTGTCTTTCTTACTTATATAAACTCTCCTGCCATTGCAGATAGCAACAGCAATGGCGCAAGGGTTTTTCAAGCTAATTGCGCAGCTTGTCATGCTAAAGGAGGCAATATTATGCGGTGGGGCAAAAATCTTAAGTTAAAGGCTTTATCTAAAAATAAGGTAGACACTAAAGAGGCGATCTCATTTTTAGTAGCTAATGGTAAAAACAGTATGTCTGCTTATAGCGATCGCCTTACTACCCAAGAAATACAAGACGTAGCCGCCTATGTTTTAGAAAGAGCCGAACAAAGTTGGCAATAGAGTTAACCAAATAACTCCTGTTAAAAGGAGCAAAATTGTCAGAATAGATAGAACTAACCTACTATTCTAAAAGTACCCTCGATATTTATCGCAATTAACATTAGCAAATTAGTTCCATGAACAAGGTCGTTGTCGGCTTATCTGGTGGTGTAGATAGTTCTGTTGCCGCCGCCACTTTACACCATCAAGGTTATGAAGTAATTGGTCTTACCCTTTGGTTGATGAAAGGCAAGGGTCAATGCTGCTCAGAAGGTATGGTTGATGCGGCACGACTGTGCGAAGAATTAGAAATCCCTCATCATATTGTTGATAGCCGAAAAGTATTTCAAGCCAATATTATTGACTATCTAGTTACTGGCTATGAATCTGGAGTTACGCCTCTGCCTTGTTCTCAATGCAATCGAGCAGTGAAGTTTTCCCCCATGTTGGATTATGCCCAAAAAGAATTGGGTACAGATAAAATTGCTACGGGGCATTATGCAAGGATTCGCTATAATCAAGAAAGCGATCGCTATCAGTTATTAAGAGCAGTAGATCGCAATAAAGACCAATCCTATTTTCTCTACGATCTGACTCAAGAATTATTAGCAGGTTCAGTTTTTCCTCTAGGAAATCAAACCAAAGAAGAAACTAGGCGTGTTGCTGCCAAATTTGGGTTAGCCACTGCCGATAAGCCTGAAAGCCAAGATTTATGCTTAGTTGAAGCTCATGGGTCGATGCAGACCTTTCTTGATCGCTATATCAACCAAAAAGAGGGAGATATCGTCGATTTAGCAGGTAATGTTCTTGGCAAACATCAAGGAATCCATCACTACACCATCGGACAAAGAAAAGGTTTGGGTATTGCCGCACCAGAGCCTTTATACGTAGTCAAACTAGATGCGGTGATGAATCGAGTGGTTGTCGGCGATCGCAATTCTGGAGGTCGCTTAGAGTGTACTGTATCGAGACTCAATTGGGTTTCTATTCCTGAACCCACTTCTTCTTTACGCGCTGAAGTGCAGATTCGCTATCGTTCTCAACCAGTCCAAGCTAAAATCATACCTTTAGCAAATTCTCGTACTCAGGTTGTGTTTGATGAACACCAGTTTGGGGTTACTCCTGGTCAAGCAGCAGTTTTCTTCGCTGGAGAAGTTCTATTGGGCGGCGGTATTATCGAACAAGAAAAGTAAATATACGTTTCTTAGTTTCTTAGCTCAACTTTGATACTTCATAACCATTTCTAGGCGGGATAACGCACTAATCGCCGATTCTTGGATATAAGGATCGGCTGATTGATCATTGCTTAACTTAGTTAAGACTTCCACTGCTCTAGGATCACCCATTGAACCGAGAGCATTTAAAATTGCTACTGCTACTGCCAGATTTTCGGTAGTGTGGAGAGTTTCTACTAAAATATCAAAAACAGGAGAGCCGATTTCACCTAAAGTCATGGCAGCAGGGATGTTGACAATCGGATTGGGATCGTTAAGTGCCTGTTTTAATCCTTGGATGCCTTCCTCTGGCATCAGAACTTCTGGATGATTAGCAACCACCTGTGCCAAAGCTTTAGCACAGCTAGAGCGTACAGTAGCGTTATCACTGTTTAGTAATGACTCCACAACAAAAGGAACAACTTCTGCCCCAATCGCTCCTAATGCCTTGACAGCAGCCCTTCTATAAAGCACGTTTTCCTGATCTAAAATACTCATCAAGCGAGGAATAGTATTTTCATCACGGACTTTCACTAATTCCAACATAGCTCTCTGCCGTAGGTTGGGATTAGGGTGCTTCAGTTTTTCAAATAAGGCATCTATAGTCATAGGTTTATTGTTTGTTTCATTAAGTTCAGGAACGAACATTAAATAACTTTTACGCACGTTATTTAATCCGCGCTCTTGTTTAAGTATAAAAAACAATAGATAAAAAACAACGGGGACTTTCTGACTGATACTTAAACCAATTTTAGTCAAAGCAACAGACCTAAAGTCCCCAGGAGCCAGACAGAATTACTATCTATTGGCTACTAATCTCTTAAGATAAAGAGTTAATTACGTAGTCAATCAGAGCGTTATACTCAACCAAAGCTTGAGCAGACATATCACGAGGAGCGCAACCACGGTTACGAGCAAAGCTTAGAGCTTCAACGTAAGGAGCGGTAGGCAAATTCAAAGCGCGATAAACTTCACGTTGTCCAGCAATACCCCATTCATCCAAAGGACCAGTACCACCAACAACTAGGCAGTAGTTGATCAAGCGCATATAGTGCTTGACGTCACGAAGACATTTGCCTTTGAAAGTATCGTTAGAGTTAGCTTGACCTGCATCGTTAAGGTAAGAATACTTTTTGATGCAAGCATCATAAGCTTCTTGAGCAACGTTATCTAGGTTACCAGCTAGTTTTTCAGCAGCTTCCATACGAGCAGCAGCACGTTGGAGACTACCTTGGACTGACTCTAGGTCAGAAGTAGAAGGGAAGCGTCCCGCCGCATCAGCAGCAGTAACAACTGTAGTTACAACAGATTTCATAATATTGGATATCTCCTGAATTGCTTTTTACAAAAGCGACAAAATGTACACTTCAGCCAATTTGTTAAGTTATTGGCTTAATCAAAAGGGTTTTCTAGCTAAGAGCAGAAATTACACGATCAAAGTAGCTAGCTGCTTCAGAAGTGATAGCAGAACAGTCGCCTTGAATCATTTCGTTCTTTTTGTATCTAGAACCACCAGCAGCTTCACTGTTAGAACTATTGATATGAGCAAGCGCAGATGCTTTCATAATTCCAACAGCGCGACCAGTGGACTGAAGAGGTACACCAAGAGCAGTGTAAGTTTCTTTCAAGCCATTCAAACAACGATCTTCTAGTACAGAAGCATCGCCAGATAAGATAGCGTAAGTGATGTAGCGAAGAACAATTTCGCCATCGCGCAAGCAAGCAGCCATGCGACGGTTAGGATAGCAATTACCACCAGCTTGAATCAAGCCTTGGTTTTCGCAAATCATACCAGCAACAGCGTCACTGACGATGCAGCTAGCGTTACTAGCAACAGTGTTCACTGCGTCTAAGCGTTTGTTTCCGTTTGAAATAAAGTTCTTGAGAGATTGTAGTTCAGCACCACCGATACAAGCAGTTTTACTATCTGCACTTACTACAGCTCTGGAAAAAGCGTCAAGCATTGAGCTCTCCTTTTAATTGTGACAACAAATTTAGTTTTATTTAATTTGACAGTTGCAAATCTGCATCAGTCAATACTGAACATAAAAGATCAATGATACACACGTCTCCTTTATTAGAAACAAAGTAATAATCTGTAATGTTTGAGCAAATCCTGTTACATTCTTGCTGGTTTTGATTGTCTTTTAGTAAATACCAGACGTTAGCAACAGCTTAATTGACAATCTCTTACTTGATTTAAAACAAAGTTTTTACGACTTAATATTTCTTAAAATTACTTAAGTTTATTGTCTGGATTTAATTTTGGTGGAGTTTGATTTTTTTGGCAATAATTCCCCAACCAAGTTACTGCACTCAGAGAACGAAAAGGAATTACAGATAAGTCTGTTTCTGGTAATACTAGATTGACTTTGGCTCCAGGCTGACCAAAACCGAGTAATGGTAATAAAGATGATAAGTTTTCAGTCTCAGCACTGAGTTGACAAAAACCACCAAGCCAAGCAATCTGATTTGTGAGGGGATCTATTGCTTCGGCTTGTACGGCTGTAATTGTAGCTTGCACCTCTGGAGATTCTTGGGCAACCATTGCGGATTGTCCTGTTCCTAAACCTGCTGCTAATTCAACAGTTTCATAAAACATAGGCAAAACAAAATTTTCCACTAATCCAACTACACCATTAACAATAGAGACAAATTGACCAGCCTGTAGCTTAATTGTGACTTTTCCATTAGCACTAGATACTTTCACTAAACCAGCAGGACTATCAGTTAGAACCCCGATTAGGGAAGAACGACTTTTATTGTTGTGTTGCACAAATAAAGCAGTTCCTTGGGAAACTACTTTAGCTTCAGGAGTATTAATCGTACTTTGTCCTTGTTGAGGACGAATCATGATTAGAGCTGCACCACTAGTTAATTCAAAGCTGCGTTTTCCTGGGGGAAAACGAAATGTAGTTTCTGCACCTGTTCTGACTAATGTGCCTTCATTAAAGAGAATATCAGCACGGGAATTAGCTCCAGTGCGTACAGCATCTTGAGGAACAATCACATCACCTAATTTGGCTTGGTCCCAAGTTGGTTGATTTTTACGATTGAGGTCTACTTGGTTTCGTACTTTATAAATTTCAGCTTGCTTGATTGGAATATCGGCTAAAATTGGATTACACCAAAAACAAGTCAGCAAAAGGGTCATAACTAGTTTCTGAACCGAACAAGACATAGTTGGAGAATTTAATTGGAAAAACTGCTGCATAAAAAAAAGAAGCAGACGTATTTAAACAGTAGGGTAAAGTAAGCCTAATATTTTTTGATACATAAAAGACATAAGACTTATAAAAGAGTACTTATGTTTTGGTAAACAAAATAGATAGCAATCTTTATTTTTTATAGTGGAGTTGTTCAAATTATGTTTATTAAACAGTCGATCGCTTTAGTTGTTCTGGGTACTTCGATCACTTTGTATGCAGGATTAGCAAATGCTAACGAAATTGAAGTCAAAACTGGCAATATGCAAGTTTCCGTTCAAGATAGCGGTGTTACAGTGACTCCTACTTCTAGTAGAGTCAAAATGCCTTCTTTGTTAAATCGTTTAAGTAACTTAAGATTTTTTAACAATAGTTCTTCTAGGTCTTCAGTTGGATCAGACCTAAAATGCGATCGCGTCTCTTCTGGTCACCATGATACTAAAACCAATAGTTCCGGAACAGCAGTAAGTCAAAGTAGCAGTTCTTCGACCACAATGACTTGTAATTAGATTAGGGATTAGGGGCTAGGAAATAGAAATTAGTTCTGTAGGGATATTTTAATAAATGTCCCTGCTTTGTTTTTGATAAAGTGCGATCGCACTTTATCAAAAACTCCGATTTTAATTAAACTATAAAAACATTTTAAAAATCAGAAGAAATTCAGCCTGTTTTAATAATTGTGCTTTAAGTTGCTGGGAAGATATTTAAAACTCAATGAATTAAACATAGTATTATGAATTTTTTAGATTTGACAAGTGTAATCGAGTCAGAAACTATTTTTGCCTTTACTAATTTAGGCAATGAAGACCTAATTTCGCTAATTCATCCAGTACTAGCGATCGCTTTTGTTTTTCCGATGATTGGCATGGTAGCCAATTTTGCTTGGCAAACCCGTCAGCGTCGGCTAGAAACTGCTAAAGGTGGCAAGAGTAAAATTCCTCCTGTCGTCGGACGAGAACACGTTCAGATCGGACGTTGGTTGGCTGGTAGCGTAGTGGGAATAACTTTGATTGCCCTGGCTTATTCTATTGTTTTTAAAAGCTTTATCAAAGGAAAACTTTGGCAAGAAAATAATTCTCTGGCTCTTTTGATTATATTGATGTTTGTGGCGACGATCGCATCTTTGATCTTACTATTCCGTGCTAGACCTAAATTATGGCGAGGGGTATTTGCTACCCTGACGGGAATGGGTTTAGTGATTCTGGGAGCGCAAGAAGGAGTTTGGCGATTGAGCAAAGAATGGTATTGGTCGCATTACTATTACGGGATCGTAGTTTCTTTGCTAATGATTTTTTCTGTGGCAATTTTAGATGATATCTATAAAGATCGGACTAATAGACTGCGTAACCTGCATATAATTCTTAATTGCTTGGCATTACTGCTATTTATCGGTCAGGGACTAACGGGAGCAAGAGATTTATTAGAAATACCACCTGTAGGAAAACCAAAAGCTGCGATCGAAAGAACTACAACCAGAGAAACAGCCCAGCTTTTTGATCGCAATCTTATCTCTAAACAGTTGCGAATACCCTCGGAATAGCCTAAATCAGAGAATATGACAGCAACAAATTTTCCCTCGCCAGTCCACGTCTATGGTTATCATGGTACGAGTCGAAAAGCAGCCAATAAAATTATTCAACAATGTAAATAATCGGAGATTAATAATGGTAGACCCCAAAAAAGCAGCAGAAATTCTCTACAAACACTTTGAAGAAATAACCGCCGAACAGTTTATCGAAAATCTTAAGAGATACTGTCCAGAAGTCTTTAAAGATGAAGAAGAAAACGAACAAAACGAACCAGAAAACCTTAAAAACACTATAAAACTAAAATAAATAAGTCACTTCCGAGCATCTCCTCTACCCCTTTAACCACAAGATAATTTTTCAGCTTATCCCGAACTCAGGTTATTTTAATGTAGAAATTTGAACAATAAATAACTAGATGGAAAAGAGATAGATTATTATCTTGCTTTAGACACGAGTTGGAACTTCAGAGCGATCGCTTAAATGAACAGATTGTTGATGTTGAGATTAAGCGATCTGAATCTGTAAGATAGCTTTTGCAATTGATCGAGATCACTCCAAGCTTCGATCCAAACATCAAACAAGGCACTGCATCTTTGTAGTTTTCCTAGGCGATAAATCCCAACAGGTGTGAGGCAAGCCCTCCTGCCCCTCCTGCCAATACTAACCAAGCAGAGTTAACTTTAAATCGAAATACAGCGATCACACTTAAAATTGCTATAACGACTGTCAGCCAATCGATCAGGGCAGCTCGCCCCAGAGTATAAGTAACACCTGCCATTAAACCCAGTGAAGCGACATTAACGCCATCCAGAAATCCACCTGCCCAGGTAGACTGACGCAGTTTTGGCACCCAAGGATTGACAATCCATACCAGCAGAAAGGCAGGTAGAAAAATGCCGAGGGTTCCCGCAATCGCCCCCACATTTCCCGCCAGCAAGTAGCCTACAAACGTCGCCGTGGTAAAAACCGGACCAGGGGTAAATTGCCCGATTGCCACCGCATCTAAAAGCTGCTGAGATGTGAGCCATTGATTGCGTTCGACCAGATCTCGTTGCAGAAATGCTAGCAACACATATCCACTGCCGTAGAGAACACAGCCAATCTTGAGGAAAAACAAAAATACACTCACCCAACTAATCGAAGTAACAGCAATAGTTGCTACTTCGACCTGTGCTAGAACATTTGAAAAGGGTAGTAGAAATGCGCCAGTATTGGTACCCTTACTTTGCCAGTTTTTCACCAGCATTACCACAATTCCCAGCAACAACAGCAGCAAAATTTCGTTCAATCCAGCAAAGTAAGCCGCAAGCGCCACGATCCCTGCAATTGTGGTTGGAATATCTTTAGCTGCTTTTTTGCCCAGTTTCCATAATGCCTGAAGCACAATCGCAATAATAACAGGCTTAATCCCATACAGCAGCCATTGGAGTTGGGGAACTGTTTGGTAGCGATCATAAAGTGCTGCTAACATCCAGACCATCAGCATCGCAGGCAAAATAAAGCAACTTCCCGCAATGAATAAGCCACGCCATCCAGCTCGTTCATAACCAATGTGAATTGCTAGTTCAGTAGAGTTGGGACCGGGAAGCAGGTTGGTGACCCCGATCAAGTCCAATAGATTTTCCCGACTCATCCATCGACGACGCTTGACTACCTCATCCTCCATCATGGCAATATGAGCTGCTGGACCGCCAAATGCGATAGTACCCAAGCGCAAAAACATCATTGCCAGTTCCGTTAACCGTTGCCTTTGCTGCCTCAAGGGCAGCAAAGCATAGGAAATAACTTCTTCCTCCCTCTGAATATCCTCTGCTTCTGAGGTCACTGTACTTCTCCTGATGTCATCATTTTGCTGACGAACTTATAATATACAGATTTATCTGCCGAGTGAACTTATCCCCCGCTTTAAAAACGAGGGATTGCTCTTACCCGTTTATTTTTTGGCAAATTAACCGATTCTCAAGAGTTCTACGTCAAAAATCAGGGTGGCATTAGGAGGAATTACCCCGCCTGCACCACTCTTGCCATAACCCAATTCTGGGGGAATGATTAGAGTGCGTCTTTCGCCAACTTTCATATCGGCGACTCCTTCATCCCAGCCTTTGATAACTTGTCCGACACCAATTTTAAAAGAAAAAGGACGATTGCGATCGCGCGAACTATCAAATTTAGTTCCATCTTCTAAAGTTCCTGTGTAGTGTACAGTAACATTTTGACCCGATTGGGGTGTTGCACCGTCACCTTCATTAACCACGATATATTTCAATCCTGACGGACTTGTAGTAGCTGCTGACGTATCCATAGGATTACTTTCCTCTGCTGATGTATTATTTTGGGCGATTAACTGGGGAGAATTAGTAGTAGACTGTTGTACTTCAGAAGCGATCGCCTGCGGGGCAGAATTGCCTCCCATTAACGCGGACAAGATTAATACCGAGCCGCAAACAACAACTACAGCAATACTAATCAAAATTCCATTACTCAATTTTTTGACCACCTTTTACTGTATCCTGATTAAAAATTACTCCAGGGATATTGTACAGTGTGAAGTCGGGATTCTAAAGGGATGAGTTTTTTGATCGCGATGAGTTAATTATTCTGGTAATTCTGTATTTTTTTTGGTTGTTTGTAAAATTATTACTTGATTTCCGACTACCGGGCTACGAGCCACTAAAGTTCCACCGATGTCATTTAATTCTAATTTGGTTAAGTCTAGCTTTCTAGAACGTTCTAAAATTTGATTAGCTAACTTTGTTTGACGAGATTCGTTTAATTCGTACCAAAGATCACTAACTTTAACCACCAAGCTATGTTGCCCAAAATCCACTTCAACTGAGTTTAATAAATCTTCTGGATAATCTTTGAGAATTTCAGCAATCTTGGTCTGTAAAGCAGCAACTAGAGTTTGTTCTGGGGTTAATTGCAGTTGTTCAGGTTCAATTATAGTTACTTTTAAGTCTTTAGGTCTGTCTGGGGATACTAAATCTTGAGGAATGGGAATTTCAGCAGGAGATTCTAATTCTAGATTTTCTCCATCTGCCGTCAAGCTTTCTTCTGAGGTATTGGTATTTGATGGTATTTCTGTTGGTATTTGTTCTGGAGAAATAGGCGGTGTTTCCCTTATTTCCGTCACTTCTGGATTAATCTCATCTGTTGTCGTTGTGGTTGTGGTGACAATTTCTGTATCTTCTGTATCTATTGATTGAGGATTAGCTGAAAATCCCATTGGGTGATTGGGTAACCATAACCAGAATACCGCTACAATAATTACAGCGATCGCAGATATACTAATTCCAATTAAGCCCAAAGTTTTGTTTTTAGGAGCTTTATTAGGAATCTGGCTAGCTTTAGCAGCAAGAGGCTTAGTTTTAATCGCTTCTTGGGGACTACTAACTTCTTGGGAACTACTAACAGCTTCCTGAAGCGGAGTAGCTAACGGCGGGGGAGCAACAGGAGTAGGAGTAACAGTTGGAGGATTAGTAACAGCGGTTGCTAATTTTTTGGTGGTTGCTACCAAAGTATTCATTGCCGTAGCAGGAGGTAGATTATTAGACGCGCTAGCGTTAATACTTTCAATAACCTCTTCTAGCTCATCAATACTGTCATTTAGTAGCTTGAGGGTTTCTATTTTCGATAACTCATTGCTTGCTATTGGTTGTTCTCGATTATCTGCTGATTCCATGGTTTTCTTAAAATACTACTTTAGTTGGTACTTTTTAGACACTAAATCTAAAATTTTCGCGCTACTCTATATTGAATAATAATTCTTAAATTATCTAAGTAAAACTCTTAATTGAAGCGAGTGAACAAGATTCCCCCTGTCGATTTAACCAGACAATACAAGCAGATCAGTGAAGAGGCAAACTTAGCTGTCTTAGAAATTCTCAACTCTGGTCGTTATATCGGCGGCGAAACCGTAACTGCTTTTGAACGGCAATTTGCTGAATATACAGGCGCAAGTGAATGTGTAAGCTGCAATTCTGGTACGGATTCTTTGTATTTGGCACTAGAAGCTTTAAACATTGGATATGGGGATGAGGTTATTACCACTCCCTTTACCTTTTTTGCAACTGCCGAGGTGATTACGAAAGTAGGTGCTAAACCCATATTTGTAGATATTGAAATTGATACATTTAATTTTGACTTAGAGCAGGTTAAACAGGCAATTACGCCCCAAACTAAAGCGATTATTCCTGTTCATTTGTTTGGACAGCCTGTGAATATGACCGAGTTAATGGCGATCGCAAATTCCCATAATCTCTATGTAATCGAAGATTGCGCTCAAGCAACAGGTGCTGAGTGGAATCAGCAAAAAGTTGGCAGCATCGGACATATCGGCTGTTTCAGTTTTTTCCCCACTAAAAACTTGGGTGCTTGTGGAGACGGAGGAGCATTAACTACCAGTGATCGGGCGATCGCCCAAAAAGTAAGAATACTCAAAGAACATGGTTCTCCTGCTCGTTATCGTCATGATTTTATTGGACTTAATAGCCGCCTCGATGCAATACAAGCGGCTATTTTAACCATCAAACTACGTTACCTCGATCTCTGGAATTTCCAACGTCAAAAAGCTGCGGCTTATTATCAGGACTTATTACAGCCAATTACTTCTATTGAATTGCCTCAAGCTTTAGTCGGGGGAAGAAGCGTCTGGAATCAATATACTATTTGCGTATCAGATAACCAACAACCAGAAACAACCAATCGCGATCGGCTCTGTGAACGATTAACAGACAAAGGTATAATTTCAATGGTTTATTATCCTTTGCCTTTGCATTTACAGCCAGTGTATCAGCATTTTGGCAACAAACGCGGGCAACTGCCCATTGCTGAACAAGCTGCCCATGAAGTTTTATCTTTACCAATTTTTCCTGGTATTTCTGAAGCAGAACAACAACAGGTTGCTTATGCTCTTAAAGATTGCCTTTTGGAGATTGCTGATTAAGCACTAGAGACTAAGTATTGATACTTAGTCTCTACGAATTTCTAAACGATTACATTAGAATCTTGTTCAATAGCTTATAGCTTTTTGATAAGTTGCCAAAGACTCTACTAAACTACGAACAACCGCTACCATCGCAACTTCGCTATCTAGTTGATTGATTGCAGAGCCAACGCCGACCCCTGATGCACCTGCGGCGATCGCCATTGGTGCAGTAACACTAGATAAACCAGAGGCACATAATACTGGAACGTCTACAGCATGGGCAATACTGTGAGCCGCAGCTAAAGTAGGAGCCGCTTTCTCAATTAAGCCCCTGATCCCTGGATGAACGGGCTGAATACTAGTTCCGCCTTCAGTTTGAATAATGTCTGCACCTGCCTTCACTAGCTCTTCGGCTAACTCAACTTGTTCGTCTAAAGCCAAAATATGGGGAACGGTTACAGAAAGAGTTACTTGGGGTAACAAAGAGCGAGTTCGCTTAGTCAATTCTAAAACTTCTGGGGCTTCAAATCGTCTTCCTGAAGCATAAAAACTGTCAAAGTTACCGATTTCAATCAAGTCAGCACCAGCTTGGACTGCGCTGACTAATAATTCTGGTTCAACAGCCGAGACGCAAATCGGCAAATTAGTTAAATTGCGAATATTCTGCACTAAAGTAGGTTCGGCAGCAATATCGACAAAAGTTGCGCCACCCGCTTCTGCTGCGGTGACAATTGCCGCTACCCGCGCACTATCAAAATTATTTAAGCCACTAATAACTTTAAGAGCGTTCTTTTGGGCAAAGGCTTGAGCGAGCTTAGGATGTATATTCATGTTTACTTCCTTGTTCTGGAGTCTTGATTTTTTAGTTGCAATTAAATCATCTTAAGACGTACTTCGCATTATTTCTCGACTGATTATGATGATTTGGCGGGAAGTTCTGTCAAAATTTCCTGTTGTTGCTTGAGAGTTGTTAGCTGTTGCAAAAGTACTTCAATCTCTGCCTGTAAATGAAGATACTTGACTTGTTGATCGGCTTGGTAGTGCTTGGTCATTTGTTGAAGGTTGAACTGAGAAACACTAGTTTCTGCTGTTTCCTGTGTCTGAGATGATAAAAGAGTTGCCATAAGTACTTGTTATTAATTTAGTTGGTTGTATCAATTTGCAATCTTAGCTTAAACCAATAGCATTAGTTAATTTTAAATTCAAGTTAATTTAGCTACTGTGATTCTTTCCTTATACCTCAAACTGTTGTGTGGCAGAGATTTTATCGGTGAATTTCCTTAATAAAAAATAACTATGGAGATTTTTGCTAAAAAGTCTCAATTTATGTAGGTTTCTCTTGTTTAATTAAAAAAGGTATTTTATATCTGTAGCTTGAGTAGTGCTAAAAGAAAAAAATGGGATTACTGTCTAAGGGTTTTGAAATCGAAATGTACACCGGCACGCCGCAAGGCGAAATTGTTGGGCTGTCAGATAAGATAGTCCAAGCTTTAGATGGTTTTGTGCGAGAGCCAGATAGCCGCAATGTAGAATATACCACTGCTCCTTTTTGTGGTTACGATCGCTTGTTGTGTGCCTTATTAAAGCCGCGACAAAATTTAAGAACTTATCTTAACACTCTAGGGGACTATACCCTAATTCCTGGCAGTACAATGTCTTTGGCAGGCAGCGATCGCTTTTGTCGTTCTGATCCCAATAATCCCTATCACGACTACATCGAACAAACTTACGGTACTAAAGTAGTCACCGCTAGCGTGCATATCAATATTGGGATTAGCGATCCTGATCTGTTAATCAAAGCCTGTCGCTTAGTTCGAGTTGAAGCTCCTTTATATCTCGCTTTAAGTGCCTCTTCCCCCTTCATTGATGGTCGAGTGACTGGCTCTCATTCGACTCGCTGGCAAATGTTTCCAAAGACTCCCCAAAACGTCCCGCTGTTTGAAAGCCATGCTCATTTTATCCGTTGGACAGAACAGCAATTAGCCGCCAAAACCATGCGGAATGTCCGCCACTTATGGATCTCAGTTCGACCCAATGGCGATCGCCGTCCCTATAAATTAAACCGTTTAGAATTAAGAATTTGCGATTTAGTTGTCGATCCCCTGGCACTTTTAGCCATAACCGCCTTACTAGAGGCAAGAATTAGGCAAATGTTCGCCACGCCAGAACTCGATCCGCTACAACAAAGCCGTTTATCCACTACAGAAGACTTGATTGCCATTACAGAAGCAAATGAGACGGCAGCAGCCCGTCATAGTCTGGATGCTGAGTTACGCCATTGGGAAGACGGCAGAACTATAATTGCACGGGATTGGATCAAGGAAATTTACGAACAGGTTTATCCCATAGCGAAAAAACAGGGATTTAGCTGTTTCTTATCTCCCCTCAAAAAAATCTTGCGGACTGGCAATACAGCGCAGCAATGGTTAGAACTTAATCAACAAGGCATGGATGTATCCACGATCATTCAACAGGACATCCAAAACATCGCCCAACAAGAACGAGATTTAGAATATGCCGTATGTCAATCGGCTCTGATGGTCTGAGCTGGATATTCACAATAACCAATTATTGTTAATTATTTATTGTTCATTGTTCGTGTTATCAATGGTTCGTGTCGTTCTCGTTCATCCTCAAATACCTCCTAATACAGGCAATATCGCCCGTACCTGTGCTGCAACTAAAACAGAACTACATTTAGTTGCTCCATTAGGATTTGAAATTAGCGATCGCTATTTAAAAAGAGCAGGTTTAGACTATTGGCCCTACGTCGATCTGCACTATCATCAAAATCTAGAAGCTTTCTTACAAGACCATCAACAACAAGGAGGGAGATTAATTGGTTTTAGTGTTCGCGGGAGCATCAATTATCTAGAGTGTCAATATCAAGATAACGATTGGCTCGTTTTTGGCTGTGAAACCGCAGGTTTACCGCCTGAACTTCTTGCTGCTTGCGATGAGCGAGTTCATATTGCGATCGCCGAACCCCAGGTCCGCAGTTTAAATCTTTCGGTTAGTGTGGCAATTGGTCTATTTGAAGCAAATCGTCAATTAACTTTCATGCCAGTTGAGTCTTAATTTTATTATTAATTATTACCCAGAAAATTATGATGCTACTTGTTTAAAATCCCGTTTTAAGCTAACCTTTCCTAAAAATAAGCCTAAATTCTTCGACAATCTTGACATATAAATTCTTAATTTAAATTAATTTAAATTAACGACACAACTTATCAAATCACACTTAAACAATCTTTAACTTTTTTTCCAAAAATAACTTCACAACCTACCAAAAAAATGCCGTATAAAAACCCTCTGTCTCTTGAACATCAAAACCTAAATCTAACTGCCTTAACTCAAGATCAGAAAATATCGCCGACGGGTAGCCAAGCAACTTATCGCTCTACGAGAATGCTTTGCCTAGTTTTAGCTCTCACTGCCACCGCGATTTTATTACCAAATCAACACAAACCAGTTTTAGCTACAAATTTAAAGAGACAACATGAAACTGGTAATAATTATGTCAAAAATCCCGTTAAGAGAAAACACAAAAGCTGGCAATCTACTGATCTGCTGGCTACGTTTTCGGCTTTGACTGCTTCTCTGAAAGAAGATTTGAAACATTTATCTATAGCAGAAACATTAAACGAAAAATCAAAGCCACAACAACAGAACACTGCCTATTCAGTACAACTCGCTGCCAATAATATTCAAACAAAACAATTACTTAGTCCTTTAGAAACGAAAACTAAAGCTAACAAGGAAATTTATACAATTAAAGTAGATGATATTCTTAATCAAATCGCCGAACACCATAACTTATTTCGCGATAAGTTGAGCCAAATCAACAATATTAAAAACTCTAATCTTATAACTAGTTCAATTGAACCAGATGTTCTTCTTGCTTCTGAGCCTCAGCCTTCATCAGTAACAGAGTCCTCAAGTTCAGCCGATAATTCTCACATTGATAATCCTTACATTGTCAAACTTAGAGCCGAAATAGATCAATTACGCGCACAATATCAAAATAAGACTAAAGATGAACAAAAAAGTAGTTCCACAATCCAGTCACAAACCGAAAAAACTGCTAATCGCAAAAATAAAGAATCTTCAGCACCAACAGTTAGTGTAGCTTCAGTAAATAGGACAGGCTACAATCACAGATTTCAATCACCAGGGAACGAAATAGTGACTCCCAACCTTCCTCCTCTATATTCCCCAGAGCATTACTTACCTAGCGCATTTGATGGTTATATTTGGCCAGCGGTAGGAACACTGACTTCTGGTTATGGCTGGCGTTGGGGAAGGTTACATCAAGGAATCGATATTGCAGGACCCGTTGGTACACCAATTTTAGCCGCAGCATCAGGGGAAGTCATCTTAGCTGGCTGGGATTCTGGTGGCTATGGTAACTTGATTAAAATACAACATCCAGACGGTAGCGTGACCGTATATGCTCACAACAACAGCATTATGGTTTCTAGCGGTCAAAAAATACTTCAAGGTCAACAGATAGCTGAAATGGGTACCACTGGATATAGCACGGGTTCTCATCTTCATTTTGAAATTCGTCCTCAAGGTGATTTTTCAGTCAATCCGATGGCATTTTTAAGTAGTAAATAATTTAAAAAGCTCTTATATCAAGTACGGATCATGACTTTAAATCAATTGATTCCCTAAATCCCCAAGTCCCTAAATTAAAACATTTAACTGTTCATCCGAACCCGATATTAGCTGGACTTTAGGAAAAAATGGCTATCAGGTTGAACAAGCGAAACTGAAAATCTAACAAACGTCTCGGTACACAAGGCGTTTATTCTCTAATAATTCCGACCTAAAGAGGTAAACGCTCAATATTCTTGTTACTACCGATTACTACCATGATCAAACCTTTTTGGAGTATTTGTCCTGGCTTAAGATCAGTAACAAACTTTCCTTGATTACCAATCGCTAGTACATTTACTCCATAACGATTGCGTAACTCCAACTGAGCTAGAGTTTTATTGTGGAAGGATTCTGGAACTAATGCTTCTACAATACTGCTGTCAGTATCCAATTCAAAACGCTCTAAAAACGCGGGTTGAGTAAGGGTGCTAGCCAAAGCGCATCCAGCTTCATGTTCAGGAAAAACTACGCGATCCGCTCCGACTCGCCGCAATACCTTACCATGAATCTCCGAAGAAGCCTTAGCAATGACGTGTTCGACTCCAGCTTCCTTCACATTTAGAGTAGTAATAATACTTTCTTGCAGATAGTTGCCAATGGCGACAATTACTGTATCCATCTCGAAAATACCAGCTTCCTTTAAAGATTCTGGTTCGGTAGAATCCAGTTGAATTGCATGGGAAGTAATCTTCTGAGCTAAAGCTTGAGCGACTAACTTTTCGTCAATATCCGTCCCCAAAACCTCGCAACCCATTTTATGTAGGGAACTACAAACTGCTCGACCAAAACGCCCCAAACCAATAACCGCAAATTGGCGATTTTTAGTTTTTGTCCGAGAGTTAGTCAAAAAATTAAGAGATTTCAAATTTTCTCTTTGCCTCAATACTCAATAATTCATTTTAGCTATTGGTATTTTAATCTATGCCTGTACACTAAGATTACTTTTTTATTTATGCTTATTGCTTATTTATTCGTGCCTAACCAACCAGTAGATTTTCTTTGGGATATTGCAAAGCACTAGGAACAGGATCGCCAATAATTGAAGCAATCACAATTAAAATATTCACCCTGCCAAGATACATTGCCAGAACTAAAAACAATTTTGAAGCAGCAGATAAACCACCAGTTATTCCCGTAGACAGACCTACCGTACCAAAAGCCGAGATAACCTCAAATAAAATTGGTAGAAAATCAAGTTTAGTTTCAAAATAAGAAATTGCAATAGTTACTAAAATAATCGATGCTACAGTCCCAAAAACCACTGCCACTGACTTTAAAATCAACGTAGCTGGGACTTCTCTTTCATATAAAACTACTTCATTTTTACCTTGTAAAACCGACTTGGTAGAATTATACAAAATTCTAAAAGTTGTAGTCTTAATCCCCCCCCCTGTACCGCTAGGACTAGCACCAATAAACATCAATCCCATTAGAATAAACAGACCTGCCGTAGTCATATCTCCTATGTTGATCGTGTTGAAACCTGCGGTTCTAGTCGTCATCGATTGAAAGAAAGCAGCTAAAAACTGATCTTTAAAACTAAGATTTTGCAGAGTTTCAGGATTTTTTAACTCAGTCAAAAAAACCGCAATAGTTCCTACAACTAATAACCAAATAGTAGTACTAGTAACTACCTTGAAATTAAGAGAAAAATCAAATCTCCTTTGCTTTGTTTTTAAAAAGTTTTCTAGCCATAAATACATCTCAATAATTACTTGGTAACCAATACCACCAAAAATAACTAAACCAGAAATTACTAAATTAACTGTCCAGTCAGAATGATAGCCGACTAAATTATCAGAAGACAAGCCAAAGCCGGCATTATTCCAGGCACTAATACAATGAAAAATTGAGTACCATAAGCCATCAGACCAACCAAAATCAGCAACAAAAGTTGGTAATAACAAAAAAATACCAGTAATTTCAAAAATTAGAGTCGTGGCAATAATAGACTTGATTAAATTTGTACTTCCCAGTAAAAAAGGGCGGTCAAATGATTCTTGAATAGCAAATTTTTGTTTGAGGTCAAATTTTCGTCCTAATAAGAGAACTAAAAAGGTGGTACTGGTCATATACCCCAGTCCTCCTAATTGAGCTAGTAAGGCAATCGTGAATTGCCCCCAAAAAGAAAAATAACTACCTGTATCCACTACTGCCAATCCTGTCACGCAAACAGCAGAAGTCGAAGTGAATAAAGCCACAACAACATTATTCCAAGTGCCAGCGGCAGTGGCAAAAGGCATCATTAGGAGTAAGGTTCCAATCACAATTAGGGCGATAAACCCAACACAAATTGTACGAGCAATAGTCATAACTAAATTTACTTTCTCTCGGAAAAAACTGGCTCAAAGAGGAGCATACACTAATTAGAGTCAGAGATGACTCTCCTGTTTCAGGAAAGAAATTTTCTCTGGCTTGTGGTCAAATTTATTAGTTACTTGAATCACCCATTGAATCAATTGTTTCCATTCATCAGACTTAGTTAAATCGTTAACATCAAATTTAATTCCCCAATTACGGGAAAATTCAGCAAAACTTTCAATCCAATTAATTACAGTTTCTAGAGCCGAAGTAGAACGATAATTCCAAGATTTTTGCAAATATTCCATTGTTTCAACTCGATGACCTGTATAGTTTAAGTACCAAGCAATCCAGACAAATGTGCCATAACGAACAGAATGCTCCATTAACCGCACTTTGGCTGGTAGATTCGGTTGGGCAAAGAAATCATCCGTCACTGCCGTTAAAGAGCGGGCTTGGGGTAAACCCTTGTGCATAGCACTTTGATCGTGCTGGCGATAACAAACCGTAATTTGGCGCAGCCAAGCGGTTTTACAACCTTTTAAAGCCAGTTTAAGGACTAAATTAGTATCTTCCGCTGGTGGAAAGCGGGGATCAAAACCACCAACATACTGTAACCATTCGCGGCGAAACATCATCGCACTGGGTAAAACAGGTTTCCAACGCAGCCAATTTTCTAAATCTAGTTCAGGAATCTGTTCCCAAGGACATACATCTAACAATTTATTTCCTTGGTTATCTACTCTCTGCCAACCACTATGAACAATTCCTAAATCGGGGCGTTTGGCGAAAATGTTTGCTTGACGTGCTAACTTACCAGGCAAGAAGTAATCATCTGCATCTAAAAAAGCAATTAAGTCGGTTTTAGCTACGGCGATCCCATGATTACGGGCTGCTGCGACTCCTTGATTTCGCTGTGGTATATAACGAATGCGATCGCGATAAGGGTTTAGAACCGCTCTGGTTGAGTCTGTTGAACCATCATCAATCACGATCACTTCATAGGTGCAATCTTCTTGTTGTAAAACACTTTCTACAGCCTGTACAATATAGCGATCGCAATTATAGGCAGGAATAATTACACCAATAGTGGGTTCGGCATTGGCAAATTCCATAATTTAAGATATCAATTTAAATTTCAACAACATTATGTTATTACTGGCTTTCTATCTTAGCCTCGATTTAAGATTTATCAAAAAAGGGGTAATTGCTGATTGAATTACCCCAGAGATTCTATTTTGATTTATTAAACTAGTTGCCAGTTGCGAAGGCGAGAAGCACTAGAGTCTGGACAAAAGACTACATCATGCCCATGCCGCCCATGCCGCCCATGCCGCCCATGCCACCCATGCCACCCATGCCACCCATGCCACCAGGCATACCACCAGGTGCAGCAGCTTCAGGTTCAGGTTTTTCTACTACTAATGCTTCAGTTGTTAAGACCATTCCCGCAATTGATGCAGCATTTTGAATTGCAGAGCGTACGACTTTAGCAGGATCGATAATACCACTCGCAATCATGTCAACAAATTCGTTAGTCAGAGCATTGTAACCAATGTTAAAGTCACTATCTCTGACTTTCTCGACGATTACAGAGCCTTCCACACCAGAATTATTAGCTAGCTGACATAAAGGTGCTTCTAGAGCCTTAGCAAAGATATCGGCAGCGAGCCGTTCTTCACCATCTTTAAGCTGATCTTTAAAATTAGCTATCTGCTTAGAAAGATAAATTAAAGTTGTACCGCCACCAGCAACAATACCTTCATCTACGGCTGCCTTGGTTGCGTTGAGTGCGTCTTCAATCCGCAATTTGCGGTCTTTGAGTTCGGTTTCGGTAGCCGCACCAACCTTGATCACAGCAACTCCACCTGCTAATTTAGCGATGCGCTCTTGCAATTTTTCTTTATCGTAATCAGAGTCAGTTTCTGCTAACTGCGTACGTAGTTGCCCGACTCGTTTTTTGATATCCTCGGTGTTGCCCGAACCAGAGACAATGATCGTGTTTTCTTTGTCGATGGTAATTTTCTCGGCTGTTCCCAGCATATCGAGATCAATAGCGTCTAGATTCAAACCGACTTCTTCGGAAATTACCTGACCACCAGTTAATACCGCGATGTCTTGCAGCATCTGTTTACGGCGATCGCCAAAGCCAGGAGCTTTAATAGCAGCTGTGTTCAACACACCTCTAGCTTTATTTACTACCAAAGTAGCTAGGGCTTCCCCTTCTAAATCTTCGGCAATAATTAGCAGTGGCTTGCCTTCACGAGCAACTTTTTCTAAGACAGGTACTAAATCAGCAATGGCACCAATTTTTTTGTCGGTAATTAAGATAACTGCATTATCAAACTCAACGAGCTGTCTTTCTTGATCGGTGACGAAGTAAGGCGAAACATAACCGCGATCGATCTGCATCCCTTCAACCACATCTAATTCTGTCGCCAAGGATTTGGATTCTTCAACGGTAATGACCCCATCTTTGGTCACTTTGTTCATTGCTTCGGCAATCATTTTGCCAACTTCTTCATCGTTGCCAGAAGATATGGTTGCTACCTGGGCGATTGCATCCCCTGTGACAGGTTTTGCGATCGCTTCTATTTCTTTAATTAAGAAAGCAGTAGTCTTATCTAAACCTTTTTTCAGAGCGACAGGATTAGCTCCTGCGGCAACATTTTTCAAGCCTTCTTTAATTAGTGCTTGGGCGATAACTGTAGCAGTGGTAGTACCATCGCCAGCATTGTCTTTGGTTTTTGAGGCGACTTCTCGGATCAACCTCGCACCAGTATTTTCTAGAGGATCTTCTAATTCAATTTCTTTAGCGACGGTAATTCCGTCATTGACAATCTGAGGCGCGCCAAACTGTTTTTCTAATAAAACGTTGCGACCTTTGGGACCAAGAGTGATTTTTACAGCATCAGCTAGGGCATTCACCCCTCTCTCTAACGCTCGTCTCGACTCTTCTCTAAACGAAACGATTTTTGCCATAGGATTTTATTTTTAGTTCCGTTACGTATTCCATTTACATTCTTTAGCACTCTTGAGCTGCGAGTGCTAAACTCCATTATCTGAATTTTTGAATTGGTTAGTCTTGTAGTGATTACCGAAACATGAGAATTGGGAGTCGCTCAACGCCAAAGCAAGATCGCGACCTTCTCGGCGACAAAACTAATACTCAGAAAAATTACAAAATAACGCATCCATTGAATTTGCTGTTCTAGTCTTTTAATTGTTTCTTTACTACTGGCAAACAAGGTATTAATATATCTTTGCTGCTCTAAACTGCGACCATCAATTTGCATGGCAATTTTTTGACTGCTGGGTACGGCATCATGTAAACGACTACTAGCTTCATCCAAACCAACTTTTAGTTGATTCCTTACCTGACTTTGAAAGGTTTTTAATCCGCTGCGAAATTCTAGCTTTAAGTTGTTTACCTGAGACTCGATTTCTTGATATAGTTCTTGACGTTCTGCTTCATTTCTCAGAGCAATTTTGTCTTCTAGTTTAACCATAGATTGGGTGTAATTAGATTCTAACTGAGACAAATTTTCTGAAGACTTTTCTTTTTCACCAATAAGATGAGAAAGCAATTTTTCAAATAATCCTGGGCCAAGTTGAAAATAGCCTCGTTCAACAGCGCGAACTGTATCTACTATTTCTTTGGCTGAAGTACTTTTTAATAAATATCCTCTGGCTCCAGCTTCTACTGCCGCATTGATATTATCTTCATCATCATGACTACTAAGAATAATAACTTTAATATTAGGAAAACGCTGACGAACTATTTTGGTTAAAGTTAAACCGTTCATCTCTGGCATTTCTAGGTCGACAAGAATAATATCAATATCGGCTGTTTCGGCATATTCAAAAGCTTCGATACCGTTAGTAGCTTTTCCCACTATTCCAAAATCTGCCTCAGTTTCTAAAATAACCTGTAACGCTTGTCTGGTGAAGTTTTGATCGTCTACTATTAAAATTTTAATCATCAAAAATTCCTTGATAAAAGTAATAAAAATAAATAATAAAAATGACTCAAGGCTGTTAAGAGTAATAAGTTACACAATAATAAGGGTATTTATAATTTTGACTAGGATTAAAGTTATATATTTCTAAAACGCCCCAATGCTAACAATTATTATTTAACAACACTGTCTGAATTATTAAAAATTTAGCGGATAAATTTTTCCCAGATAAAATACATAAGATTAATATTTGGTGATATTTTACAAGAATTTACTGCGTTTGACTTCCGTACTGAACTTTCGTAGTAGTATTGATACTGATACAAATCATTATGGTTGTCGATGCCAAATGTAGATTTGGCCTTGCCAATCTCTACCAATCAGTATCTGATTGTCGGGAGAACTAAGTATTAAAGAAAACACCGCATCTTGATGTCCGTCAACCTTACCTTGGATACCTGTTTCTGGATGCCAAACTTTGATTGTTTTGTCCCAACTACTGCTGAATATTTGATGGTCAGTGGAGATCGCAATTGACCAAATTCCATCGGTATGAGCCTGGAAAGTATTAGTCAGTTGTTTAGTATCAATCTGCCAAAGTTTAATATTGCCATCCCTGCCACCACTGGCTAAGGTTTTACCGTTATGACTAATGGCTAAAGATAAAACACTTTTTGACCATCGGGACTAAAAACTAAACCAGTAATTGCATCTGTGTGTCCTGTTAAAGACGAGAGTAGTTGATGGTTAATCAAATCAAACAGTTGAATTACACCGCGATCATCACCACTAGCTAAAATCTTACCATCAGGAGTAAGCGCGATCGCATTAATAGCTGTATTGTGGCTTTGCCAATGAGCAAATTCTTGATAAGATTTTCGATTTTGAGCTTTATTTTTATTTTGCTGCCAGATAGATATTGTCCCGTTGCTGTTACCGCTAATGATATTTTGATTGATTGGATTGAATGCTAGGGAGTTAACCGCACCTGTCGGTAAAGCGAGAGTCTGAGTAAGGGTGTAGCTAGATGAATTAGAATTAGTCGAAGAATTAGGAGGATTAATTATTGGTTGAGCTTTATTTAGCGAAGTCAAGGGCAAATCCGATTCGGTTGCTCTCCAGCGCAGATAGGCATTAATAGGGATTCCAGAGGCAATAATGCGATCGCTCCCATCGATTAATCGAACAACGCCGTTAATGCCAATTAACTTGTCTTGTGCATCTAATATTGCTCCGCCACTCATTCCCGCCCTAACTAAATTGCTATAAGAAAGAGAATATCCCAAAGGTAATACCGAGTTATCTTCCGTTAAGTTACCTTCGGTGGTCACAAATATTGGTTGTCTGAGAGTCCCGCCAGAACGTGGCCATCCAGTGACATACAACTTGTCGCCTACGCTTGGAGGAGAATTATTTAAAACAGCTACAACATAATTGCGATCGCTCGTAAAGGATAGCAGAGCTAAATCCACACCAGGAATAATCAGGCGACGATTCACCGAGTGACTCATCCCATCAACCGTGACGATTTGATATTGGGATGGTTGATTAACTACATGGGCATTAGTCAGAACATAAAAAGAGTTTTGATCTCGATCAACTATGACTCCGCTACCCTGATTAGATTGACCATCAATACGAACAGTAACATCTTGTGCGATCGCTTTGGTTACGGCTGGGGAAGCTATAGTGACTGGGGCAAACAAAGAAAGTACGGTAGTTGTACTTAGAGATAAGATAATGGATCGAGAAAATAGATACATATATTTGTCTTTTTGATTATTGAGCGGTGATCTTTAATTTTGTTTAACAGTGATTAAATTAGCGATCGCCAATAATCAATTGGAACACCTTTGGAGAATCATTTCCTAAATCATGAAGAGACTTGAACTATTAGATTACGGCAGGTTTATGGCGGCAATTGCCGTATTAATCTACCACTATTTTTTTGATGGCATTAGCAATGGAAAAATTTCATCCATAGATCATATTCCAGGATTCGTCGAATTTGCGAAATATGGATATCTTGGGGTTGAATTTTTCTTCATGATTAGCGGTTATGTGATCTTCTTCTCCGCTAGAAATAGAACACCGAGAGAATTCGCAATAGCCAGAGCCGTCAGACTTTATCCAGCATTCTGGTTTGCAGTGATCTTTACGACTGTTTTTGCCCAGTTTTGGGGCGGAACTGAAATGTCTGTCACAATTCAACAGGCGTTGGCGAATTTAACGATGATCCCTGAATCTCTAGGGTATGGATATGTAGATGGGGTTTACTGGACACTTAATCTAGAGTTACGTTTTTATTTGGGAGTCTTTTTCTGCTTAATTATTGGTTGGCAAAGCAAACTAGATTTTATCTTCTTATTATGGCCCTGGGTAATGTTGCTCGCCCTATTTTTAGGACAACAACATATCCCGTATTTAGGAGACTATTACTCTTACTTTGCCGCAGGCTCTATTTTTGCCATTTTAAAAGATCGACCATCCAAGGTAGGAATAGCATCACTCTTAATTAGTTTCTATTTATGTATGAATTTTTCAACTAAGAATGCTTTTGTTGCTCCTAATAGCCAGGAAGTTGGGAGTTTCAACTGGGTCGTGACTGTGGTTATTTTAGTTCATTTCTTAGTATTTTGCTTTTTAAACTCAAAAACAGGGTCTAGTCTGACGCTTCCTGGGTCAAAGCTGGCTGGTAGTTTAACTTACCCCCTCTACCTAATACATTCCCACTTTAGCTACATGATTATTTCGCAATTTTCGACTAACGAAAATAAACTGTTCATTTATGTCGTCACATTTGTCTTAGTTCTTCTGGTGTCTTATTTCATACACGTGTTTGTTGAGAAGAAGTTAGCAAAATTATCGTACAGAATATTCTCTTACACAGTCGGTACATTAGTTGACATACTCAACCATATATTGACGAGCGCTCGTACAGTTTATAACCATTCAATCAAAAAAATTCCCTAACATTGTTAAAGTCTAAATTCCAGTAAATTAAAGAAGAACTAGGGCTTTGGAGACTTATCCAAGAGTTCTAATGTTAAGACATGCAGGTATCTAAAATTTAAAAGCTAATAGCTGAGAGCTTATCTAAACCCATCAATTAAAAATTGACATACTTAACATAGTGTCTTTGACTACAGTTAAACCAGTCTCGATCCGTTAAAAATAGTATTAATCATAGCCCACGGTCAGAGAGTCCCCGCCGTGTCCTCTGACTTTTATAATCATATGAAACCCACAATTATTGTCAGTGGTTTAGGTCGCACTGGATATAAAATCTATAGTCTATTGAAACGCCAAAGAGTCGATGTAGTCGGCATTAGCGATCGCGTTTTGAAGATTCAGCATGATGAAAAAATTATCACTGGAGATTCCCGTTCAGCGAAAATTTTAATAGATGCAGGCATTAGACAAGCCAAGACTTTAGTTTTAGCTCACAATGATGATTCTCTGAATTTAGCAATTTTGACTCAAGCTAGGGTGATGAATCCTCGCATCAGGATTGTTAACCGTCTATTAAATCACACTTTAGGCGAACGTCTCGACGTGACCCTTCCCGATCACTTTTCCATGAGTGTTGCGGCTCTTGCTGCACCAATTTTTACTTTTGCGGCTCTTGGCGATCGCGCAATTGGGCAGTTACGGCTATTTAATCGCATTTGGCCGATACAGGAAGAAGTTATTGATGGCGATCATCCCTGGCTGGGTAAACCCCTAACGGAACTTTGGGAAAATCCGAACAGGATGTTAATTTACTATCTGCCAGCCAAGGGAGAAATTGATTTGGTTGGGGCAATAATGCAGAAAAAGTCTTTACAATTTGGCGATCGCATTATTATTGGTACTCAGCCCAAGATCCAGACTAAACGCAATCCTTTGGTTAGAAAATTGCTTAAAGCAGTTTCCAATTTGCCTCAATATCAGCACTATGCTCGACCAGTGGCGATAGTTAGCTTGTCTTTGATCCTAATTATCTTTTTGGCAACAGTTGTTTATCTGAGCGTTAACTTAAATATCTCCATAGCCGATGCCCTTTACTTCTCTGTAGGAATGATTACAGGTGCAGGAGGTAAAGAAGAAGTTGCCGAATACGGTAGCGATCGGGTAAAGATTTTTACGGCAATCATGATGATTGTCGGGGCGGGAGTAATTGGTATCTGCTACGCTCTAATCAACGATTTTATTTTGGGTAGCCGCCTTAAACAAGCGTGGGATGTGGCTAGAGTGCCAACTCGCAATCACTATGTCGTCTGCGGCTTGGGTGGTATTGGTATTAAAATAGCTTGTCAACTTCATCAACAGGGACACGAAGTTGTCGCGATTGAATTAGACTCTAACAGCCGCTTCGTTAATAGTGCGCGCTCAAAGGGGATTCCTGTGATTATCGAAGATGCGAGCCTCGCTTTCACCCTCAAAGCTGCTAATGTCAAGCGAGCTAAAAGCTTGATTACAGTTACTGGTAATGACATGGCTAATTTGGAAATTACCCTGACAGCTAAAGCCATTGCCCCCTATTTAAAAACTATAGTCCGCAGTTACGATCCTCAATTCGCCCAATCGATGCAAGAGGTATTTGAATTTGACCGAGTTTTGTCTCCAGTGGAATTATCAACTCATTCTTTTGCGGCGGCAGCTTTAGGAGGCAGGATCTTGGGCAATGGAATGACTCAAGATTTGCTTTGGGTAGCTTTAGCAACCATGATTACTGCCAAGCATCCATTCTGCGGCAAAGTTGTTCGCCATGCTGCCACCAGAAGCGATTTTGTCCCCTTGTACTTGGAAAGAAAAGGTAGAACTCTGCATGGATGGGAATTGCTAGAAACTTACTTGGCTGTTGAAGATGTCTTGTATTTAACTATCCCTGCTAGTGGTTTAGAACAATTGTGGCGCACCAGCTCATCAGAGGAGTTGGCGTTCAGCTAATGCTTTAACCAGATTTTAAATGATCTAAATCTAATGAGCGATAAATGACGCGATTGCGACCCTTCAATTTAGCCTCATATAAAGCACCATCAGCAGCAGAAATCAACGTCTGGGGCGAGGAGCGAGAATCGGGCAGAATACTAGAAACTCCCAAACTCAAACTGACAATTTTTGCAACTTGAGATGAGTTATGGAGTATCTGCAAGTCTTGAATTTGTTCATGAATGTCTTCTGCCACTTTAATAGCACCTTGTCCTTGTGTATAAGGCAAAATTACGGCAAATTCTTCGCCACCGTACCGAAATACTAAATCTGCTGGTCGTTTTACAGCTCGCTCAATTGCTTGGGCTACTTCATAAAGACAGTTATCTCCAGCTTGGTGTCCGTAGGTATCGTTATAGGCTTTAAAATAGTCTACGTCGCATAGAATTAAGGATAAATATTCTTGCTCTCGCGAACATCTCGACCATTCCTGAGTAATGTATTCATCGAAACGACGGCGATTGGCTATTTGAGTCAGACTATCAATATTTGCCTGATACTTTAACTTGAGATTGGCTTTTTTGAGAGTTATTTCAATTTGCTTGCGATCGCTAATATCCCGAAAAGTCATCGCAAAACCATCTCCTAACTTCACCGCCACGATATGAAACCAGGCTGTTAAAGAAGATGAGTGATAATAATGTTCTTTTTCTAATACAGTGCAGCTTTCCACAACCTGAACAAATAATTCAAACAAGCCTTCAAATAGATGCCCTGGAGACTGTTCCACAAACAGGCGTTTCCCTTTTAAACTATCTTTGCTGCCGCCGACTGTCATTGCTGCCACAGGATTAGCGATCAGCCAGCGGAAATCCACAATTTGACCTCGGCGATCGCGAATTGCTTCAAACGCTGCTACTCCGTCAAGAGAACTATTCAATACTCCAGACAATAGCTCCTGGGATTGATTTAGCTCTCTTTCAGCAGCTTTTCTTTCTATAATTTGCTCATTGATAACTCGCTTAAATTTTTTCCGTTGTTTAAGTCCCGCTAATTGTGTTTCTACCCGCAGAATTACTTCTCCAAGAAAGAAAGGTTTGGTAATGTAGTCTGCTCCTCCGACTTGAAAAGCTTCTACCTTGTCGGATTCTGAGTCTAAACCACTTAAAAAGATAATTGGTATGTGACGAGTTTGTTCTTGAGATTTTAAAGCGCGGCAAACTTGATACCCATCCATAACTGGCAGCATAATATCAAGTAGAATCAAATCTGGACGCTCTACTTTGATTGCCGACAAAGCCATTTTTCCGTCTGTAGCAGAACTGACTTTATAGCCTTTATTACTTAATAAGGACGATAAAACCCGAACATTTTCGGGCAAATCGTCTACTATCAGTATATTTTCTTGTAACTTCTCGTTGTAATGTGTGTTCATCTACCACAGTGTAGTAATGACTATTTCCCTAGCTTGGATTAGAAAAATTAATTAGCAGGGTTTTGTGTAGTCTATTGGCAGAATCAGAAATCAAGATATTTTAGTACCGAGCCTACTAGAGTGGCTTAAAATTCTCAAAAACCTGATGATTAATTAATAACTTTAATTAATAACTTATGGGTATAAAACTAATTACTTGAATACGAGAATTTTCATGATAATTGTATGCTTTATCTAATAATTTAAGCTAAACGTTGAACTGACAATAGTTTTACTAAAAGTAGATTAACTATATTATGACAACAGGTTAAAATTTATTACCGTAAGTCATTCATATACTAGTTATATCATCTATTTTTGAAGGTGCAAATTCTGTAATTTAATTTTCTAAATTACTCTTGATTTAAGGGATAAATTATATATGCTTGTATTTATTTGCTTACTGCCTCAAACTATACAAATCTAATGGTAATTAGATAATTAATGTAGGTATTTTAATGTAAGTGTTTTTACTGAGACATATTAATTGTCTATTTATAACTATTAGGCTGACTGACTGGCTGAGTAGATATTAATTAATTATAATTTTAGTCTAATAGAGTTTTATCTATCTCCATATATACACAATTAAATAATTTTATATGGAGATAAAATAACTTCTGAACAGTAATTCAAAGAGATTGTCTAGAAGCGAGTTTTTCAATAATTGCTTGCGTTTCTTGCAACATTTGTTGCCTGCTGTCGGTTATATCGGTCAGAGTGGGTAATAAGTTACGAGCTTGTAGTGCCATGTGTAACTGTAGTTGTGCCACATATTCACTAATATCTTCACGAAATACTTCTGATTTTTTAGCTGTAAGATTAAGATCCAAAATATCGAACTCCTGTTGCTGCTTAGATAACTTAAGTCAAAATTAACATGAAGAATGGCTTTTCTGTATAGCTTTTTACTAACTCAAAATATTTTGCAATATATCTAGTTAACAAATTTTAATTTACTTGGCATTTTTGATCTCAGCTCTTGACATTGAGAATCAAAGTACTTGTATCATTGGGCTGCAATTAGCAATACAGAGAAATAAGATAGTTTCAATTGAGGATAATTACCCAAATTATCGTAAACTTTTTGATCTCGAAAAGTTGCCTTTTCGACGATCCAACTCGACTCAAGCAAACCTCGCTGTTGTAAAACTTGCCATACTTGCTGATAAACAGAACTAACCTTGAGTAATACTACTATTTCTGCCCAATCTAACACCGCTTCTAAATCGCTAATTGTATAAATAGCTGGTAAGACAACTAAACGCTGACTATTAACTGTGAGGGGAATTTTTAACACCGAAGCGATCGCCATTGGCGAACAAACTCCTGGTACAGTTTCGACTTTCGCCTCTGGATATAGCTGTTGTAGAGTTTGAGCTAAATAGGTAAAGGTGCTATAGAAGCTGACATCTCCCAGACAAGCAAATGCAATATCTTTACCTTGCCGCAAATGATGCCAAACCTGCTGTGCTGAATTGTGCCAAGCTTGCTGTAAGGTATCGAAATCCCGCACGTAGGGGAAATCTAAGGCTAGAGTTATTTGCTCAGGTTTAAGCCAAATCGAAATAATATCTTCAGCTACTCCGACTCGATTATCTAGCCCCGCAGGAAAAGCGACGATCGCACTTTTTTGCAAAATCCGTAATCCTTTAACGGTGATCAATTCTGGATCGCCCGTTCCGACACTAATACCGTAGAGTGTACCTAGTTGCACTGTTTACTTGAGTTCCTATATTTTGGCAAATGTCTTTACCATAACCTGATTAAACCCATCGGAGGATTGAAGATTGAGACAGATACTCTTTAATATTGATGGATTTAGGTAGAATTTAGTTTAGTAATTAGAAATTTTGGCAAATAGCCATGTTATTGATGCAAAGTAAAAAAAAAATTATTTGGGGCATCTCACTAACTTGTTTGTTAGCTTTATTAAGTAGTTGTAGTAAAAGTGCCGCGATCGAAAGTTTGGTTAGTGCAGACCCTAATCTCAAAAAAGGTGCGCTTTTAAGCGAATCTGTAAAATCTAATCCAGAAACGTTTCAGGCTGAAACTCCAAACAGTATTTTATTACCCGCCAACTTTCCCCAGTCTATTCCTCTGTATCCTGAAGCCCAATTGCAACAGACAAAGGCAGGAAAAACCAGAAAAACAGGTGAAGCAACTTGGAAAACTGCGGATAACACCAAAACTATTGCTGATTATTATCAAAAAGAATTAATAGCTAATAATTGGCAAATTATTCAACCATTTATCTTAAATACCGAACAAAATATTCAAAAGACAATCGCCAGTAAAGATAATCTTAAAATCAGTATTGCGATCGCGCGCGCGTCCGCGCGCATCGCCGAACCTTCTTTAGTAGATCAGAATAATTCGAGTAATACTCAACTAACGATTGCTTATCAACCTCTTGCCAAAGATGCCAAAAGTACACCAACAATCGCTACGAAAGTTAAACCAGAATCAGAAACTACCAATCAGAAAGACGCAAATGCTTCAAACTTAAAAGCAACAACTCCTCCTACGCTCAATCTTGCTGTGGATTCTGGCTTTTCCGATCTCGATGAAGTGCCTGAGCAATTACGTGAATCTGTAGAAGAAGTTGCAACCTTGGGAATCTTGACTCCCTATACTAAAAATGGCAATGTCGAATTAAGTAAGTTCGCTCCCAACGAAATCATTACTAGGGGTGAATATGCCCGCTGGTTAATTGGAGGGAATAATCTGTATTACGATAGCACCCCTGGTAAGAAAATTTATGTCGCTAGTAAAACTAATCAGCCCGCTTTTCAAGATATTCAAGTAAATAGTCCAGATTTTGGCGCAATTCAGGGGTTAGCAGAAGCAGGCTTAGTCCCTTCGAGGTTGACTGATGATAGTAGCAAGCTCTTGTTTCAACCTGATGCACCTTTAAAAAGAGAAGATTTTATTACCTGGAAAGTACCTTTGGATCTGCGCAAAGCTCTGCCAACAGCTTCAATAGAAGCCATAAAAGAAAGCTGGGGTTTTCAAGATGCTGCTGACATCAATTCTTCAGCAATCAGAGCTTTATATGCTGACTTCCAAAATGGCGATCGCTCTAATATTCGGCGCATCTTTGGCTATACAACTCTCTTTCAACCCAAAAAACCGATGACTCGCGCTGAGGCTGCGGCTTCTTTATGGTATTTTGGCTTTCAAGGTGATGGTATTACCGCACCAGAAGTTTTGAAATCGAAAGAGGAATGATTATAATTTTTCCTCTTCCTACTTAAACTTCTTAAAACCCAAATATTCAAGTATCAATCGATAGTTTTTTATACATATCATTATGTCACAGAAAATTATGCTTGGAGTGCGATCGCTCGAAAAATTAAATTGGTTTACGAAAAAGCGTTGATTTAAAGATTACGGATGATAGCTAAATTATTGCCGTGGCATACTCCCGACGCTCTCATCTTAGGTTTAGTTAGTTATTTCCTAGTTCGCAAAAAATATTAATCATAATTCTCTCTGATATAATAAGAGGCTCTGAGGTGCAGAAAATCGCCGCTACATCATCTATAGATCTAGGAGAATTTAGTAACAACAATGGCAAAACGTGTATCAGTAGTTTTAAATCAAAGCGTCAGCAAGTTAGGTAACAATGGCGATTTAGTAGACGTTGCCCCTGGTTATGCCCGTAACTATCTAATTCCTCAAGGTCTAGCTAGTTTAGCTACTAGAGGAATTATTAAGCAAGTTGAACAAAGAAGAGAAATAGAAAGACAAAAGAAACTCGCAGAAAAACAAGCAGCAGAGAACCAAAAAACCGCTCTCAAAACTATTGGTCGCTTAACGATTCGCAAACAGGTTGGGGAAGAAAATGCAATTTTTGGTACTGTTACCACCCAAGAAATAGCCGACATCATCAAAGAACAAGCAGGATTAGAAGTAGATCGCAGAGGTATCGAAGTTCCCGATATCAGCAAAACTGGCGAATACCAAGCAGAAGTCAAACTGCATCCAGAAGTTACAGCAACTATCGATTTCCAAGTTATTCCTCTATAAATCAATGGTCAATGGTCATTGGTTATTAGACCTATCCGTCAAAATAACTTTAAAATCCGAACTTTTGATTTATCCCACAAGGAGATGTTATACCCTTGTGGTACAACGTCCTCCGAAGCGCAGGACTTGTCCTCAGAGACTGAGGACTTTTGTAGGGGCGAACCAACCTTCGCCCCTACGACTTTTGACTTTTGACAGTCCACCAAGCTAATCCATAGGATTGAACTGGATTGTTAAGTTGATGGCGATAATAAACGCGAATTTTATAACGTCCTGTCGTTGGAATTGGGCAGAAAATATGTTCGACACTATCTTCTGAGCTTAAAGAAGAACAAGTGTTCCGTAAACTATTTTCTTCCTCCGCAGGCAAAAGATAAATATCCAGATTATTCAAACCGCGATCTCTAAAATTTTCCCCCGCATCATATTGCTGATTGCGATTTAAGTCATTCAACATAACCAGCCGATCCCAAGTCAAAGTAATCGCTGCATAGCTATCTGCTGTTAAAGGCTGCTGTAAATAATATTCTCGATAACTATGAGCTTTTACATTTCCATAGTCCCAACCCTTAGAAGCAACCTGATTCTGATTGTCTGAAGCGGCTTGTCCAGCACTAAACTGTTGATAAGCGCGCCAGACATTAAGATGTCCTGTACCCATTTGAATATCTAGAGGGATACGAGGATTTTGATAGGCATCAGATTCAAACCAGTTATGATTCTTCTCCCCCAGGGTAGTGCGTTCCATATCGAGTAACAAACCGTCCCCTGGATCTTCAATCTTATCTGCGGAGTTGAGTAAAATCGCTTTCATTACTTCATGACGACGGGAATCAAGACTCCAATTAGGTTGATTTCCCTTTCTTAAAATGCGATCGCCATATTCTTGTAATAAAGCTACTGCACCCGTAATATGGGGTGCGGCAAAACTTGTCCCACTAACTTTTTCAATTTCTCCCTTTTGGTTATAAACCGAAATTTGACCTCCAGGGGCAAGCAAACTGATAGCTCGCCTAATTCCCAAATTAATTTCTTGTTTAATTACACTGCGTCCAATTCCTTCAGGTAAATCACTCAAATTAGCAAAATCGACTTTAGCAAACTTGCCTTCCCTCTTAGTCGTGTAAGCGGTAGTAATACCATTAAAGTTATCCGTAGGAATCGGAATACCTCCTGTCCCCTGATTTCCAGCAATGACATAGAGAACATCGTGCTGTTTTGCTGACCAATCAATACATGAAGTTAATAGAGATTTTCCGTCTAATAAAGCATCATTGCGCTCATCTCGCTCTAGAGACTCTCCAAAGCTAAAGTTAATCGCCCGTATATCCCCGCTATTTTGTTGAGCAATATGTTGACTTGCCAGACATTCTTGAGCCTGTCCACCTTCATTTAATGAGCCTACCGCTGAGGCGTAGAGTTTGGCTTCTGGAGCAACTCCTTGTAGATTTTTACCCTTACCAATCATGACTTCTGCAACCATACTGGCATGATCGTCAGTGTTTTTGTCAGGAGTCGGAGGTTGATTGCGATAAAAAACTGCTTGAGGCGAAATTGCTTTGATCTTACTAGCTGTTTTGTCAGTACCCAGCTTGATTGGTCTACCTACTTCTACCTGACCAATGCCAATTTTACGACCAAGCAAATTATATGGGTCTTGGTGTAAACGACTAGCATTGATTCCTTGTTTGCCTATCGAATCATTTAAAGCCAAAGCTGGGGTAATTAAACTAGAAATTACTAAACCAGAGACCAGCAATAGTACTTTTTTACCCATATTTTTTGTTGATTATTATCGGATTTCCCTACTATGTACCGTAATTACCGTACTAATTGTGAAAAATGCTTGCGGAAATGGTGTATTGTAGGCTAAAAGTATGTCAGGTTGATTTGCTAACCCTAGGCTTGGAGTAACAGATATCGAGTCGAGCGTAAAACCATACTGCTATAACTATTTACCCAACATATCATCATAATAGACAAGATTGAGTGTATGACAAAACAAGTTGCGCATCCGATGATGAAATTGCAGCGCAAGGTATCTTCCTTGGTGGATTCCAACATCGTTAAACCAGATGACCGAATTGGTAAAATTGCTTTGCTGTTAGGAAATGACTGGTCATATTGGAAAAACGAACTGTTAGATTTTGATTTCTCGCCGAAAGACCAAATTAAAGACTTATTGTCAGTAGAAGACTGGGATGAAGACTGACCCCTGAATAAGTCGTAAGTAAGTCCTTACGGCTTCCTCAGAGAGCTAGACACTTTTGCTTTTTATTTATTCATGGGTTTCTATTCATGGGTTTTATCAAAGGCAAGCAGATAAAGCTGCGGACAATTCTTCTGCTGTCTGATAGCGGTCGCTTGGTTCTGACTGGCAGGCTTTGGTTAGTACATGAGAGAGATTCGACGGCAAGTTAGGAATACTACCAATATCAAATTCAAATTTATTACCTTGATAGCGATAATATTGCATAGGTGTATTTCCAGTTAATAAAAAGATTGTTGTCGTACCAACGCCAAAAATATCAGATTGAGGACATGGTTTACCCCGATATTGTTCTGGCGCACTATATCCTTCTACACCAATACGAGTTTCTAAAGCTGTTCCTAATTCTTTAACCGCACCAAAATCAAGCAACATTAAGCGGTTATCGAGGTTACGTAACATTAGATTCGCGGGTTTTATGTCCCGATGTACCAAAGGTGGTTCGAGATTATGCAGATACTGAAGTATGTCGCAAACTTGAATCATCCATTTGATTGTCCTATCGGGATCAGTTTCTCCTCTTTGATTAACAAATTGCTCTAAGTTGTGACCGTGGATCAATTGCATCACCAGATATTTATGGTTGTTTTCCACAAAAAAATCATAGTATTTAGGAATACCTAGATGATCTAAAGATTTAAGAATCCGAGCTTCTCTTTCAAACAGTTCTCTAGCTTTGGCAATGCGAGCCATATCTGCATTCATTTCTTTGAGAACTAAAAGCAAAGGTGCATTTTTAACCGTTCGATGCTTATCCCAAGCTAAATAGGTAGTTCCCATACCACCTCGACCAAGAGTCCTTAAAACCTGATAAGAGCCAATAAAATGTTCTTTTTCAACTATAGGTTGACCACAGTGCCGACAAAAAATGCTCCCGTCTGGATTGTCGGCATGATCACAAATCGCCGCCGCATTTAAAATAGCAGTCTTATCAACTGCTGCGGTTTCTTTAATCAAATGAGATTGCAGTTCAAATTTAAACACTGGACCATTTTCTGCCAACCGAATTAGGTCATTATGGTGGAGTATCGTTTCGGTAACGAAAATATTATTAACTAATGTGCCGTTAGTTCCTCTACTAACTAACTGCCACTCTTCTGTCTCTGTATTTATCAGCCTCAATTCCAGATGCTGTCGCGAAACTTGGAAATAACCGTGCAGAACAATATCATTGTTTTCGGCGCGACCAATACGAATCAACAATTGCTCAGAAAATTCCCACTGCTGTAAAGGCTGATTTGTCTGCGGTTCTAAAAGCGTAAAAATGACCATATTGGACGGTTATCGGTTAAATAAGCAGGGAACTATGCTCTAGCAATCAGGCTTCAATTTAATTCTAACCAGGATGCCTGTAATGTTATCGTGACCATTATAATGGTTAGCAAATTCTACTAGTTTAAATAGACCGCTTTGAAGATCGGCACTAGAACTAATTAAAGGTTCAAGATAATTTTTCCAATGTTTTTCTAGCAAATTATTGTCAGAAAGACCATCAGAACAAAGTAACAAGAGGGAATCTTCGGTTATATCGATAAATTGAACATCGGGTCTGACATAATTGGTGTCTCTTGGACCTAATGCCTGGGTTAATTGGTAAGCATCGGGACGACCATAAGCAATATCTGGTTCGACTCCTCGATTGATCTCTCTTTGACCTACTTCATGATCTAGAGTCAATTGTTCTAATCCCTGCTTGCGGGTAACTCGATAAATACGACTGTCCCCGACACTGGCGATCGCCAGTTGGGTATCTTGAAGCAAAGCCATAACCAAAGTCGTACCCATTCTACCGCTGCCAGAGCGGGAATTATCTAGATTAGTTTGATGGAGAGTCTTGTTGGCTAATAATATTCCCGACTCGATTGTTTTCTGGTCTGGTAATTCTTCTTTCCAGTGTGTTTGAAAATACTTTTGCAAGTTTTCGACCGCCATTGCACTAGCAACTTCCCCGGCAGCGTGTCCACCCATGCCATCGCAAACAATGTAGGTACCACGAACACTGAGGTTTTTTTCGGCGTTCTTTTCTTCTTTGACAACTACCGTTTTGACACCAAAGAAATCTTCGTTATGATCCCTCCCAGAGCCAATATCTGTACAACTGGCATCAACAATACTGTCAAGCTGCATGGGGATCATCGCCGTTGCCTGGTCTTCCAAATCGCTACTATAAAGCATTTCTTCGTTGTGTTCATCAAAGAAATTTTGTGATTCAAAGTCTTCTAAATTTTGATTTGAATGGTTGGATTGAGATTCTGGTGTGTTCACTTCTAAATAATTTGTATGAATATCAAAGGACTCAATATCTTCTTCTCCAAGACCGAGATCGTGGAGTTCGAGGCGCAACTGCTCTACGTCTTCAATTTCTCCTAATGTAACCCTCTCTAACAATTGATTGAGATTTTCTAGACCGTCTCGATTTGATTTAGCAAAGCACATTTGCCATGTTTTTGCTAGATCTTTCAAGCTAGGAGGATTGTCTACTTGATCTATATATAGCTGCTGTAAACAAAAAGATTGATCTTCATCTATGCGCAGATTACTATTAATTAGCAGACTCTCAGCGCAACTAATTTGAGATAAAGGCTCCCACAGTTTCGCCATTTCGTCTAAAAACCAGATAATTTGTAGTAATGGTAATTCATGCTGAGACCATAATTCGCTGAGTAATCTCCATTGAGAACGATCTGGTAACAAAACTACCCCTCGATCATGTTGCTGCCAAGCATCATAAATTTCGGGAATTGTGGGTGTATATTTTTCTAAGATGAGATAAGGCAAGGCGTGAGTTGGAACTCCAACCAAATTCCAATATTGGGTAACAGAAAGGTAGGAATTATTTAAGTCTTGCCCTAATTCGGCAAACAAATCCATTTGCTGTTTTTGTAAGGTCGCTAAATGGGGTTTTTGTAAAGGATGTTTATCAATAACCTTGGCTTGAATAAAAATGCTATTCAAGTCTTTATGAACTATGCTGATTGATTCAGGAACAGGATTTGTCTCGTCGATCGCATAGCGATTTGTTGTCTTAATCGGTTTAGGATCTATTTGTAGTGACGATTGAACTTTTTTTTGAGCTTCAGCAAAAAAATCAGACAAATTTTCGATTTCTTTATTGGTTGATTCTTTGTCAACAGCATTGGCGTTTACTAATTCTTCAACAGGTTTTATTTGAGAAATTATTGCCCAAAGAACAGTGTAATTAGCTGCGCCACAAAAGCTGCAAATTTCTTCCTCAATCGAAATATTAACTTGGCATTCGCGACAGGTTTTGTGAGTTAGAGAAGTGCCGCAATTTTGGCAAAATTTGTTAGCTTCTGGATTTTCAAATTCACACTGGGGACAAATAAGCATAGTGCAACATCCTGAATATTATTTTGCGTATAGTTCTAAATATTTAGTTTTTGGATAGTTGATTTAATATAATTTTGAGGAGACAGTCTATAATTCTTGCCTCCAATCTGATTAGGATGAGCATAGTGATCGACTAAACCGCAGAAAATGATGGGATTTAATTGGCATAAGTAACTAATGGACTAGAGAGAGACAATTATATCCGCAATCTTAGCTCATGGTATTTTTTTGACAATCCCCTATTTAACTATTGGGATAAATTTAGCTAGAACCAAATTTACTAGAAATTTTGCCGATTAACCAGGTAACAAATGCTCCTAAAAAAAGAATGCCAATAGCTGGATTAAATAGGGGTATCCAAAGTTTGTACCAGAGATTAAAGCCCAACGGAATGTCTAAATAACGACCAATAACTGCGAGCGCAAACCAAATAAAGCCGAAGAAAATTAGAAATACATCGGCCATCAAAAACCGATTTAACCAAGTAACAATTTGTTCTTTCATTGTTTTAAGAAATCTTAATTTATCAGAGCAACTTTTGATTGAAGAGAAACTTTCCAAGTATCTAAATCAGACAAAGAGCGATCGCGATATTTGCCATATCTTTCCCGTTTATCGCGAATTCTGGTTGGCAATTCGGGAATGATACCGAAATTGGGAGGCATGGGCTGGAAATGTTTCGGCGAAGCAGAACTAATAAACTCAAATAGCGCACCCATCATAGTTGTGCCAGGAATTGTTACAGGTTCTAATCCTAATGCCAGTCGTGCCGCATTGGTTCCTGCTAGCCAACCACCCGCTGCGGCTGCGCTATATCCTTCTGTGCCGATCAATTGACCTGCGGCAAGTATGGTATTTTTATTTTTGAATTGTAAAGTCGGCTCCAATAGCTGAGGCGAGTTAATAAAAGTATTGCGGTGCATAACTCCCATCCGCACAAATTCGGCATTTTCTAAACCTGGAATCAGGCGAAACACCCGTTTCTGTTCGAGCCAACGCAAATTAGTTTGGAATCCAACCATATTCCACAGTTGTCCCACTTTATCTTCTTGACGCAATTGGATAACTGCATAGGGGCGTTTTCCTTTATTGTTTGGATCACGAAAATCTCCTAAACGATCATCAAATAAACCAACTGGCTTTAAGGGGCCATAACGCATGGTATCTTCACCCCGTTGAGCTAATTCTTCGATGGGCAAACAACCTTCAAAAAACTTGGCATTTTCCCGTTCAAAATCTTTTAATTCTGCTTGTTCGGCGGTACATAATTCTTGTTGAAAGTGCAGATATTGTTCTTTATTCATGGGACAGTTGAGATAAGCGGCTTCTCCTTTGTCGTAGCGCGAAGCTAAAAAAGCAATATCTCGGTTGATTGATTCTCCGACAATAATTGGACTAGCAGCGTCAAAGAAACTCATATATTCCATTCCCGTAAACTGCTGCAAATCTGAGGCTAACTCAGGGCTAGTCAAAGGGCCTGTCGCCAAAACTACGATGCCTTCTCTGGGAATTTTAGTAATTTCTTCTCGTCTGAGGTCAATCAGAGGATGGTTAGCAAGAGTCGTTGTTAAGTCGCCGCTAAAAACCCCTCGATCTACAGCCAAAGCCCCTCCTGCGGGGACAGAATGCTTGTCCGCTGTCCCAATTACCGTTGATCCCAAGCGGCGTAATTCTGCGTGGAGTAATCCTGCCGCGCGATCGCTCGACATGGCACCAAAAGAGTTACTACAGACCAATTCAGCTAATTCTTCTGTATGATGTGCGGGGGAAGTCCGTTGTGGACGCATTTCGTATAGGGTTACGGCAACGCCAGCCTGGGCTATTTGCCAAGCAGCTTCTGTTCCTGCTAAACCCCCGCCGATTACAATTATTCTGTTTTTGTTCATGGTGTAGGCTGCGGTTAATTTATTTATTTAATTGTTTAATTGTTAGCACAGATGATCTCAATCAAAATACTTGATTATCTCCGTCAATTGACTGACGACGAAAGAGTCTAAATAGATTTAAGGTAGAAGCACGTTCGATTTATTGAAAATATAACGCCCTAGAGCCAAGAAATAGGATTGTAGTCTTAGTAATATCAGTGAAGTCGTAACTGTTCCGTGTATTAGCAGCCACTAATACACGGTTTTTCGTACAATAGCTAGATGTAATAAAGAGATAAATATTGTTGTTGAACTTAAAATCCCATTGCTTGAGCGACAGTTTCTAAATCGAGCTTTATTCCTTTTTTAACGTCGCCAAGACTATGATCTATGGCACTATTGGGGTCTTTTAAACCATTCCCCGTTAGGACGCAAACTACGGTTGCATCGTTAGGCACTTGCTCTTTTACTTTAAGTAAACCAGCTACTGAAGCTGCACTGGCAGGTTCGCAAAAAACTCCTTCTTCTGATGCTAGTAAACGGTAAGCATCTAAGATTTCGGCATCGGTTACAGGATTGAATTCTCCCTGACTAGATTCTTTTACGGCGATCGCTTTTTCCCAATTAGCGGGATTACCAATCCGAATTGCAGTCGCGATTGTTTCAGGATTAGCTATCGGTTTACCAGAAATTAGGGGGGCAGAGCCAGCGGCTTGAAAACCCATCATTTTCGGTAAGCGATCGCACTTTCTTGCTTGATGATATTCACAAAATCCCATCCAATAAGCACTAATATTGCCCGCATTTCCCACAGGAATACACAGCCAATCGGGGGCATTTCCCAAAACATCAACAATTTCAAAAGCTGCGGTCTTCTGTCCTTCTAAGCGATAAGGATTAACAGAATTAACTAGAGTAACTGGATAATTTGCCGACAGATCGCGAACAATAGTCAATGCGTCATCAAAATTGCCATCGATCGCAATTACTTCTGCACCATACAACAGTGCCTGTGCTAATTTACCCAAGGCAACGTAGCCATCAGGAATAACCACAAAAGCTTTCATACCCGCACGACGAGCATAAGCGGCGGCAGCGGCAGAGGTATTTCCCGTACTAGCGCAAATGACGGCTTTGGCTCCTGCTTCTTTGGCTTTAGAGATTGCCATCGTCATACCTCGGTCTTTGAAGCTACCAGTAGGATTCAGACCATCGTACTTAACATAGACTTGTACCCCGCGACCAATTTTTTTGGCGATCGCAGGAGCAGGGATCAAAGGTGTATTGCCTTCTAGCAAAGTAACTACTGGGGTAGCTTCGCTTACGGGTAGATAAGAGCGATAGGTTTCAATCAAACCTTGCCAGTTATTGGCTCCTTTAACGGCATTGAGATTTGATGAATTAGCAGGAGGGATACTCAAAGTCACGGGCTATTATTCAGTTAACGTTTAACAGCTATCGACAAACGATAATTATTTGTTGGCAGTTTTGGGTTAAAAAGTTGAGTCAGCGCAGATTTTCCCATTTGGATCAACAATTTACGCTGACTTCCAGTCGTTAACCGACTACTTTTCGCTCAAAATTGCTGACTTGCTCGTTATTGTTCGATAATTACTTCTGATCTTATCTTACCCTGGGACTTGCTTCTAGGAAGCGTTTTTGGGTTGTTGTTGTTGCTGTTGTTGTAACTATTAACAATTTTACGAGGCTGGCGGCTGCTTCTGCCACCTTTGAGAACAGGTTTTAATCCTCCTACTTCCCCTTGAGGAATATCCCATTCACCTTTCATCCATTGAGGACAATCGCGGTCATAGACCATTTGCAGAGCCGCTGCGGCAATCGCTTGAGCGTCATATTCATCGCTTAATTCTCTGACCAAAGGCAAGAACGATGCCATTCTTTCCCCGGCCAAGGTTTCTTTGATTTTTGCCTGTAGCTTAGCTATTCTTTTAGTTTCTACCTGGGTTCTGTTAGGTATCTGAGCAATATCAAGCTTAGTCCGCAAACGACGCTCGATTTGTTTTAACGCTCGGCGATCGCCAGATTGGGCGATCGCAATGGCTGTTCCTGTTTTACCAGCACGACCAGTACGACCGATGCGATGAATGTAAGTTTCTGTATTATCTGGTAAGTCGTAGTTAATGACGTGACTTAAGTCTTGTACGTCTAGTCCTCTAGCCGCAATATCAGTAGCCACTACCATCCTGACTTTACCCTCGCGAAAACGCTTAACTAATCGTTCGCGCTGCATTTGGCTCAAGTTACCATGATATTCATCAACACTGTGTCCTGCTTCTTGCAGTTTACTAGCCAGTTCACTAGCAGTGCGCTTAGTACGAACAAAAATGATGGCTGATTCAGGTTCTTCTATTTCTAATATTGGTTGCAGGGCTTTGATTTTCTGCCAACCACGAGGAACCATATAGACGTGCTGGTCGATTCTGGTAGGAGCTGCTTCTTTCTGTTCAACTGTCAGGGTTACAGGAGCATCAAGGAAATTTTTGATTAGATCCTTAATTTCTCGTGGCATTGTCGCTGACAAACAAGCAGTCTGTCTTCCTTTCGGAGTTTGGCGCAGAATTTTCTTGATGTCGTCAATAAAACCCATACTGAGCATTTCATCTGCTTCATCTAAAATTGCCAGACGTAGCTTGTCTAAATTTAATTCTCTGCGTTCTAAGAGATCAATCACCCTTCCTGGTGTACCGACAACGATTTGTACTCCTCGGCGTAAGCTACGGATTTGTCTTTCAATAGATTGACCACCATAGATTGTCAAAGTGTTGATTCTTCTATTTTTGGAGAAATCTTGAATTGCTTGACCAACTTGTTGAGCCAGTTCTCTTGTAGGAGTCAAAATTAGTGTTTGTACATCTCTACTATCAGGATCTACTAAATCAAGAGCGGGCAAAGAGAAAGCTGCGGTTTTACCTGTACCAGTTTGAGATTGACCGACAATATCTCTTCCTTCTAATAAAGCAGGTATAGCTTGCTGCTGTATTTGAGTCGGTTCTGTGAAGCCAAGTTCTTCTAATTGCTCTAGAGAAGCGGCTGATAATCCTAAGTCTTTGAAAGTAGTCGTCATAAAGTTAATTGTTTTTCTGTTTTTACTTTGTTTGTTTGCAAAACTGTAAAGTTTTTTTTTTACCGCTTGGAGTTGTCAGCTCTTTTTGATAGAAACTATCAAAGGTGTTCTAATTTCCTAAATTCACCAACAACAAGATTAATTAGATTGTTGAATACGCTGCTACCTGAGCAACTTCCCCATAAAGGTCGTAAACATCTGCGGCAGTAATATTTACGGGGATTATTGAACCTAGAGAAGCTTCACCACGAACGTACACTAGTCCATCTACTTCGGGGGCAAATTGTGCGGAGCGACCAATTAGCTGCCCCGTACTAGGATGTTCTTGTTCAATTAGAACATCAACTGTTTTGCCGACGCAGGCTTGGTTTTTGACAGCAGCAATCGGCTGCTGCACCTGCATCAAAATGTCACGGCGATTCGCGCTGATCTCTGGAGAAATTTGATTTTCCATTTTATAGGCGGTGGTTTCAGCTTCAGGAGAGAAAGTAAATACCCCTACGTGGTTGAACTGATGGCGTTCAACAAACTCTACTAAGTGCTGAAAATGTTCTTCTGTCTCTCCAGGAAAACCCACAATAAAGGTCGTACGTAAGACTGCTTCTGGGAGTTCTTGGTTAATTCGCTCAATGATGGCATCATTCACCCTTCCTTGCCAAGGACGATTCATACTCCGCAAAATTTCTGGATGGGAATGTTGTAGAGGTAAATCGAGATAAGGAAGAACGTTAGACGTGTCCCTTATAGCGGCAATAACTTTGGATGTCAACCCTGTGGGATAGGCATAATGAATTCTAATCCAGGGAACATCTACTTTGCCTAGCTCTATGAGCAGTTCGGCAAGTTTTGGTTCCCCGTACAAATCCATTCCGTAGTTAGTGGTGATCTGGGAGATCAAAATTATTTCTTTGACTCCCTGCTCTGCTAATGACTCGGCTTCTGCGACAATTGATTCAATAGTTCGCGATCGCTGATTACCCCTTAAGTGCGGAATAATACAAAAAGCGCAGCGATAATCACAACCTTCCGCCACTCTAAGGTAGGCTATTCCCTCGCTAGTTGTGCGATAGCGCGGTACTGTTTCATCAGCGATATAGGTCGGTTCAGGGGAGACTTCCTGGACTCGCTCTCCTGTTTCGGCACGCTCAATAACCTCGACAATTTTATGATAGTCACTACTGCCAACGACAGCAACAGCTTCAGGTAGTTCTTCTAAAAGTTCTCCTTGAAAGTGCTGCGCCATGCAGCCAGTAATCACAATTTTTTTATCGGCTTCGGCTAATTCTACTAAGGTACGAACTGACTCTTCCCTTGCATCTTGGATAAAGCTACAAGTATTTACAATTACGTAGTCGGCTAGTTCTTCGTCTGAACCTACCTGATAGCCTGCTTGAGCTAGTAAGCCCAGCATATGTTCTGAATCTATACGGTTCTTTTCACATCCCAAGTGGGACATGGCTATGGTTGGCTTATTTGCCATTCTTAATCCTATATAATGACCAATACAAAAATAATCCTAGTAGTTTGGATGTGGTCAGATTCAATATCTCTGTTTCATTTGGAGCGTTACCGTTAGGTCTTCAATAAATTAATTGTTTATTTTGACCATTTGTTTAGATTATGCTCCCTAGTTTCGCGGCGGAGCAGGGGCTAACCAGACAGTAACTTAGTCCGCAAAACTAACTATTATTAAAGACACCGCTTCTGACGGGTTGTGGATATCAGATTAAATATAATATCTATTTGGATACTTAAATAATCTTATCGTTAAAATATATTAACAGATAAAACAGCAACTGGGAATCAAAAGCGTAAAAACAACTACATTTACTTAAAAAATTATTTAGACCTGACTTAGATGCGAGTGTATACAGTATTTATGTTTGTCTGAGATAATAAGAACTTTTGAACAGGAGAAATCACAGGCGTGCTGGGGTCAGGAAAATAAGCGTGGACTTAAAACAAATTTTTAAAACCAATAATCCAATTATCGGGGTGGTTCATTTGTCGCCCTTGCCTACCTCTCCTCGTTGGAAAGGAAAGCTGCAAGAGGTTATTGCTAGAGCTGAACAGGAAGCAACAGCACTTTCAGCGGGGGGAGTTGACGGTATTATTGTCGAAAACTTTTTTGACGCTCCTTTTGCTAAGGACTGTGTCGATCCCGCAGTAGTGAGTGCCATGACTTTAATTGTTGATCGCTTGAAGGGCATGGTGATGTTACCCATCGGGATCAATGTTTTGCGTAACGATGCGAGAAGTGCATTAGCGATCGCAACTTGCACCGAAGCACAATTTATTCGGGTCAATGTTTTAACGGGAGTGATGGCAACCGATCAAGGGTTAATCGAAGGAAAAGCTTACGAATTGCTAAGATATCGTCGAGAATTGGATTCTGATGTCGCTATTCTCGCCGATGTTTTGGTCAAACACGCTCGACCTTTGGGTACTCCTAATTTAACTACGGCAGTCAAGGACACAATTGAACGAGGTTTAGCCGATGGAGTTATTCTTTCAGGATGGGCGACAGGAAGCCCACCAAATAAAGAAGATTTGGAATTGGCAACTGCCGCAGCAGGAGATACCCCCGTATTTATTGGTAGCGGTGCTAATTGGGAAAATATTCCTCAATTAATGCAAGCAGCGAATGGGGTAATTGTCTCAAGTTCTCTTAAACGCTATGGAAAAATAACTGAAACTATTGATCCGATCAGAGTTTCTCAGTTTGTCGAAGCCGCTAGAGCCACTGTTGCTCAAAAGCAGCAGCAAGAATCCACAGCTTCTGTAACTCTTAGTTAAGGAAAGCTAAAATCGAAGTCAAGTTATAATTTGTGCATTCTGTGAACTTATTAATTTTGGATTAGTTATGCGCCGCCGACGTTCTCTTCCCTGGATATATCGCTGGTCACGACCGATAATTGGAGCAATAGCTATTGCCGGGGCTCTTCTTACTGCTTATTTGACCATTACTAAATTAACTGGAGGTGGTCCTGTATGCTCTGCTGATGCTGGTGCTAGTGGAGGGTGCGGTGGGGTACTTAATAGTCCTTATGCTACTGTTTTCGGTCTACCTCTAAGCTTATTTGGCTGTCTGGCATATGTGAGTATGGCAGCTTTTGCTCTAGTTCCTTTAGTAATTAGTGGTGATCGCAAAAAAGATTTCAAAAAACAGTTAGAAAATTTAACCTGGTGGTTTTTGCTAGCTGGCAGCATTGCGATGGCAGTATTTAGCGGCTACCTAATGTATGTCTTGGCTACTGAGATTAAAACTATTTGTCCCTACTGTATTGGTTCGGCATTATTTTCTTTGAGTTTATTGGTGCTAACTATTACTGGCAGAGAATGGGAAGATATTGGTCAGATTTTATTTACAGGCTTGATTGTAGCCATGCTAACTATCGTCGTGACTTTGGGCATTTATGCTAACGTTAATGGCCCAATAGCTAGTGCAGGAGATGCCGAAGAAGTAGTTGATGCAGATGGATTAATTGCCATTGAAGAACCGAAAACTCCTCCTGTCCCTCCTCATGGTTGGAAAATAACCACTACCTCAGGATCAGCTGAAATCGCTCTAGCTAAACACTTAACCGCTACTGGAGCGAAAAAATATGGTGGTTTTTGGTGTCCTCACTGTTACGATCAAAAGCAGTTGTTCGGCAAAGAAGCTTTTGCTGAAATTGATTATGTTGAGTGCGATCCTCAAGGGGAAAATCCTCAAAGAGATGTTTGTGTCGCCGCAGGAATTCAATCTTTCCCTACTTGGGAAATTGATGGCAAGCTTTATCCAGGGGCAAAAACTGCGGCTGAATTGGCAAAATTATCTAATTATCAGGGTGAAAACAAGTTTAAATATAAGTTGCCAACATATCCAGCACCAGTTCTGAACAATAAAGAAAATAAATAGTACCTGCTTTGATTGGAGCCAGTAATTTTGTATTGGCAAATCACTTATTGATTCTTGGACGATCAAAACTGTACTTAATTAGTTTGCACTCCGCTGTAAGTAAATGCGATCGCCTGAATAAATATCTCGGCTTTAATTTAAAATTAATCTAAGGGCGATCCGTGAATTGCTCCTACCAAAGCCTGTAATCCTAAACGATAGCTCTGGGCACCAAAACCACTAATTTGTCCAATAGCAACTGGTGCAATATAAGAGTGATGGCGAAAATCTTCTCTAGTGTAGATATTACTTAAATGTACTTCGACAGTGGGAATCATAACTGCGGAGATAGCATCCCGTATCGCTACGCTAGTATGAGTGTAGGCACCAGGGTTAATCATGATTCCCTGATATTTTCCTCTGGTTGTATGTATCGCGTCTACCAGCACCCCTTCATGATTAGACTGCAAGCAGGACACCTCCACTTGCAGTCTAATACTATCTTTTTTTAAAATCTGGTTTATTTGATCGAGAGTTGTGGAACCATAAATTCCAGGCTCTCGTAATCCCAATAGATTTAAGTTGGGACCATGTAATACCAATATGCTTATTCCAGACAAAATTAGTGATGTAGCTAATAGTTAACTAACGATAACGACGGCGTTGACGCTCATCAACTGGAATTGGAATTGCTTCTCTTTCTGGCTCTGCTTCAGGGCCTAATAAGATTTCGATGAGTTTTTGTGCTAAATCTCTTAGTTTGTCAAGTAATTGTTCTATATAGTCCATCGGAAAAACGGCTCCTAGGAAAAACCTTAATGCTATTTATTTATTATTTTTGCCCCTTGGCTAAAAAGCTGCCACCTTTTGATACAAATAGGTTTTGACTTTTATATGCTGATACACAGTTATTGTCAGATGTACTTTCAATGACTGAATCGTAACTTCGTAATTACTATTAACATTAGCATAGACTAGAGTGATGAGTATATACTCTTAGACCAAAACATGGTTTGATCTATGGCTTATGCCGTCAAAAATAACACTCAACAAATGTTACCTCGTTTTCAAAAGCTCAGACACAGAATAAATATTAAATAAATATTAAGTATTTACAGTAATTTGAGTTCAATGTCGATTTGACATTAAGATTTATTGCCCTAAAACCCCATCAATACTGTTTAAAGATCAAGCTCAATTATTTTCAGAACAAGGGTTTGCCCGATAATTATCTGACTCGTACGAGTGGATAGTACAAACTCGCAATAGTCAACCCAAGTCTGAGACAATCAGAACAAAGCTTTTGGTTCGACACTGTTATTTTCTATTCAAATATCCGAATCGATTCAATCAAATAGGAGAAAATATAAATGAAATTAGCTTATTGGATGTATGCTGGACCAGCTCACATTGGCACTCTACGCATTGCTAGTTCTTTTAAAAACGTTCATGCAATCATGCACGCTCCTTTAGGAGATGATTATTTTAACGTTATGCGCTCAATGTTGGAAAGAGAGCGAAACTTTACCCCAGTAACAACTAGTGTGGTTGACAGGAATGTTTTGGCGCGCGGTTCCCAAGAAAAAGTAATAGATAATATTACCCGTAAAGACCGCGAAGAACAACCAGACCTTATTGTTCTCACGCCTACCTGTACCTCTAGCATTCTGCAAGAAGACTTGGAAAACTTTGTCACTCGCGCTCAAATGGATACTCAAGGCGATGTGATGCTAGCCGATGTTAATCACTATCGTTACAACGAACTGCAAGCAGCAGATCGTACTTTACATCAAGTCGTTAAATACTATATTGAAAAAGCGCGTAAAAAAGACGAGCTTCCCGATGGAAGAACTGCCAAACCTTCTGTAAATATTATTGGGATGTCTACCCTTGGTTTCCATAACCAACATGACTGCACTGAATTGAAACGCTTGATGGCTGACTTGGGTATCGAAGTTAATGAAGTGATTCCCGAAGGTGCTTCGGTTCATAACCTTAAAAATCTCTCTCGCGCTTGGTTTAACCTGTTACCATATCGAGAATTAGGTTTAATGGCGGCTCAATATCTAGAATCAGAGTTTGAACAGCCTTATGTTGATATTTCGCCTATGGGAGTGGTAGAAACTGCCCGTTGTATCCGTAAGATACAGCAGGTGCTAAATGCTCAGGGAGCAGATGTAAATTATGAAGAATATATTAATAACCAAACCCTCTACGTTTCTCAAGCTGCTTGGTTCTCTCGTTCTATTGACTGTCAAAATTTAACAGGGAAAAAAGCAGTTGTCTTTGGGGATAATACTCATGCCGCAGCCATGACTAAAATTTTGGCGCGAGAAATGGGGATTCACGTGGTTTTGGCTGGTACTTACTGTAAGTACGATTCAGACTGGTTTAAAGAACAGGTAAGCGAATACTGCGATGAAGTTCTAATTAGCGATGACAATGGCGAAATTGGTGATGCAATTGCTCGCCATGAACCATCGGCTATCTTCGGTACGCAAATGGAACGCCATGTAGGTAAGCGTTTAGATATTCCCTGTGGTGTAATTGCTTCTCCTATTCACATTCAAAATTTCCCCATTGGTTATAAGCCTTTTGTCGGTTACGAAGGTACTAACCAAATTGCTGACTTGGTTTACAATTCTTTCACTTTGGGAATGGAAGATCACCTCTTGGAAATCTTCGGTGGACATGATACCAAAGAAGTTATCACTAAAGGGATATCTGCTGATTCTGATTTGAATTGGAGTAAAGAGGCTAAAGCGGAATTAAACAAAATTCCTGGTTTTGTACGGGGAAAAGTTAAACGCAATACGGAAAGATTTGCTCGCGAAAGAGACTTTTCGGAAATTACTTTAGAAGTGATGTACGCCGCTAAGGAAGCAGTAGGCGCTTAATAAGACATGAGTTCGATTAGATGACTCCATTTATCTTAGGGGCGTTTGGCGCAACGCCCCTAAGTGTTAATTAATTAAATAAACTAACACGAATAAAACTAACCAAATCACATCTACAAAGTGCCAGTAAATCTCTGCTGCTTCTACACCAAAGTGACTTTTGCTAGTGTAATGCTCGTCTTGACGCGATCGCCACAACACTGATAATATTAGTAATACTCCAGTCATGACGTGTAAACCGTGGAAACCAGTCAGAACATAGAAGCAACTGGCAAATAGATTGGTAGTTAGACCAAATTCAGAGTGGAAGTATTCGTATCCCTGTCCGCATAAGAATATTGCACCCATCGCAGCGGTAATGGCGAACCAGACTTGCAAACCTTTCACATCATTCTTTTTAAGAGCAGTTTGTCCTCGGTGCATCACAAAACTACTAGCTACCAGAATCGAAGTGTTAATAATCGGAATTAAGAGTTCTAATTCTGGCGTACCCTCTGGAGGCCAAACGGGAACAATTGCGCGATAAATTAACAGTGCGGCAAAGAAGCCGAGAAAAGTCATACTATCAGAAACGAGGAAGATATACAGGCCAAACATTCTATGGTCTGGATGTCCGTGATGGCCAGTTGTGGCTTCGGGTTCGGATTCGATAGTTACTTGGGATTTATTATCTACAGTTGAACCTTGCATAAATATTTTTTGTAATTGATTATCTTTAAGGGGCGCTTTCGGAAACGCCCCTACTAGTTTTTACTGACCTTCAGCACTTATTGTTGCCAGCATATCTTCTACTGACTCATCACCGTCAATGCTTTCTTGATCGATACCGTAATCATAAGGGCCAGCCCAGAGTACGGGTTCTCCCTCGAAGTTTTCGATAATTGGCGGAGAAGCAGTTTGCCACTCTAAAGTCAAAGCGCGCCAAGGGTTACGGGCTGCTTTTTTACCTTTCATTAAACTCCAGATGATGTTAATGATAAAGGGAAAGGTTGATAATGCCAGGATATACGAACCAACAGTACAAATTATATTTAGGGTTTGAAACTGAGGATCGTAAAGGGCAATACGACGGTTCATTCCCTGCAAACCCAACTGGTGCATAGGCAGAAAAGTAATGTTGAAGCCAATAAAGGTCATTACAAAGTGAATTTGACCCAGGGTTTCATTAACCATCTTTCCAGTCATTTTGGGAAACCAGTGATAAACGGCGGCAAATAAGCCGAATACCGAACCACCAAAGAGGACGTAGTGGAAGTGAGCCACAATAAAGTAGGTGTCGTGGACGTGAATATCAAAAGGCACAGAAGCCAACATGACACCACTCAAACCTCCAATTAAGAAGGAAGAGAGAAAACCGACAGCAAAGAGCAAGGCACTGTTGAGACTTAGTTTTCCTCCCCAAAGAGTCGCGCACCAGCTAAATACTTTAATACCAGTGGGGACGGCAATAATCATGGTAGTTGCCATGAAGAACATCCGTAGCCACCCAGGAGTACCACTAGAAAACATATGGTGCGCCCAGACGATTAAACCTAAAAAGCTAATTGCCAAACTGGAATATGCGATCGCTCGGTAGCCAAAGATTGGTTTACGGGCATGAACGGGCAATATTTCAGAAATTGCCCCAAAAAAGGGCAAGATCATAATATATACGGCGGGATGGGAATAGAACCAGAACATATGCTGGTAAACTACCGGGTCGCCGCCCCCCGCAGGATTGAAAAATGCCGTTCCCGCCATCAGATCGAAGGAAAGTAAGATTAATGCTGCTCCCAATACGGGAGTCCCAAGTAAAATTAAGCCAGAAGTGGCTAGCATCGACCAGCAAAACAGGGGCATACTGTGAATGTCCATGTCTGGTATCCGCATCAGCAAGATAGTGGTAACAAAGTTAATTGCTCCAAACATTGAAGATGTTCCCAAGAGCAAAAGACTAAGAATCCAAATCTCTTCTCCCGATTTACCGCTAACCAAACTCAATGGTGGATAAGAAGTCCAACCAGCTTGGGGCGCACCATTAAAGAAGCTACTCAGCAGTAGAATACCGCCAGGGGGGATCATCCAAAAGGCAACGGCATTGAGGCGTGGAAATGCCATATCTTCTGCTCCAATCATCAGCGGAATTAGATAGTTGGCAAAAGCCGCTCCCGCAGGAATAATCCAGAGGAACAACATAATTGTTCCGTGCATTGTCAAAAGCTGATTGTAAAACTCTGGTTGAACAAAATCGGGATCAGGGGTTGCCAGCTCGGTACGCATTACTTCGGCTAACGCGCCACCAATGAAGTAAAAAAAGAAAGCGGTAGTTAAATACTGAATACCGATAACTTTGTGGTCGGTACTAAACCCAAAGTAGTCTTGCCACTTCCTTTGGGGATGTTCTTTATGTCCATCTGATATTGCAGGGACAATTTTTTCGACTGTTGTACTCATATTTAATCGGGAAATCTTATTGATTATTTCAGGACTGAGATTTCAGTTGCTCTAGCGCATCTGCTGCGACACCAAGATTATTGGCATAAGGACTCAAAAAGTCTTGATCGGAATTAGATACAGGATTAACCGCTACAGAAGACTCATCAATGTCGTCATTCATGGCAATGGTGTTGTCTTGAACCCATTTTTGATAATCTTCTTCTGACTCTACATAGAGCTGGGTTTTCATCCCGCCATGATATGCACCACAAAGTTCGGCACAAATTACGGGGTATTTGCCGATTTTATTGGGAGTAAAGACTAAATTGGTAACTCTACCTGGAATCACGTCTTGTTTGATCCGAAACTCTGGCAACCAAAAAGCGTGGATAACATCTCCACCAGTCATTTTTAAAGCTACGGGACGATTGATTGGGACGTGAATTTCCCCTGAAATAATACCGGTTTCAGGATAGGTAAACACCCAAGCGTATTGAATGCCATTAACTTTAACTTCTAGGGGGCTTATACCTTGTTGAGAATCTGGAGAAACCCCTAATCCTAAAGCAACATTCTGTCGATTTGTGTCTAAAGCGACTAATTGAGAGTGGTGATGAGCATAAGCCATTTGTGGGCCAGAATCTCCAGATGCCATCGGGTCTAGTCCGCCCATTCTGTTGTAAATTTCAAAGCTATAAATAGATAGGATAAAGACAATGACCGTGGGAATAGCAGTCCAGAAAATCTCCAGGGGTACATTCCCTTCCATCGGTGGTCCATCGGTAGTATCTCCTTTACGGCGGCGAAATTTGATTAAAGAGTAAACTAGTACCCCTTCAACCAGTAAAAATAGGCCGGTGGCAATGGTCATCATAAAGTTGAAGAGTCCGTCCACCTCACTGGCATCATTTGAGGCGGCTATAGGTAAAAGTCCGTGGTTTTGACCATACCATAAACTAATTAAGGTCATCGCAACACCTGCGATTAGGGTAATTATATTGCTGGGAATGTTCACGTTAAATGTTCTGGGTAATGGTTTTTAAATAAATGAATATTGGCTGGCGATTGTACCAAACCCTAGACTGCTTACGATTTATTACTTACAAGCAAGATGCGAGCGAGAATTGTTGATGCAATCAGTACTCAAATGTCGGTTGCAAAATATAGTTTTCTCTACTTACTAGGTTAGAACAAATTACTAAGAGATAGACAGGCTGAAAACTAAATTCCTGGTTATTCTTTGGCTTTTATTCGGGATCATTAGAAAGCCAATTGGCAAGCCTAGTGTATTGATTTGAAGAAGTTTGAATAATTTAACTTTTTCTTTAGAAATCCTCAGATTCTATCGCTCAAATTTTAAATCAATCTGAAGAATACCTAAAGGGATCAAACTATGAGAAAAAGGTCGCTAGAGTGATAGGTGGAGAGCGTGATTAATTTAATCAAAAAACTACTTGTTCTCAGGTGCGATCGCGCTTTCACCTTAGATTAAATTAAGTTTTATTTCAATCGAGCTTCCCATGACCGAATCAATCTTGAAATCGCCAACTAATGATATCAGAGAACCATCCCAACCTCAGGTATGGATTCGTCGTCTAGTCTGGAAAATTGCGATCGCAACTTTGCTATTAATGGCGGTTGGCAGTGCTACACGAGTGATGAATGCGGGTTTAGCCTGCCCTGATTGGCCGCTGTGCTATGGTAAGCTTATACCAACCAAGCAGATGAACCTCCAAGTATTTTTAGAGTGGTTTCATCGTTTAGATGCAGCTTTAATTGGGGTAAGTGCGATCGCATTGTCTAGTTTATCTTGGTGGTATCGTCGCGTATTACCAAAATGGCTACCTTGGGCTGCTACCTTCGCGTTGTTCCTCATCGTCTTTCAAGGCATTTTAGGCGGACTAACGGTAATACAATTACTGCGCTTCGATATCGTTACTGCTCATTTAGGTACGGCATTATTATTTTTTAGCACTTTAATAGTCATTGGTACAGCTTTACTTCCTTACCAAGGAACTGGATCAGCAGACAAATTAAGTTGGCTAGGCTTAACTGCGGCAATTTTAGTTTATCTTCAGAGTATTTTAGGCGGTTTAGTCGGTTCTCGTTGGGCATTACATCAGTGCTTTGGAGGTTTTCAGCTTTGCAATGTGATGAATGCTCACATACTAGGAGTTTTTCCGCCGACTATCGCAACTCTGGCAGTGGTTTGGTTCGTTTGGCGCACTCCTGCTTTAGACAACCACCTGAGAATATTAGCTAAAGCTGCTGTTAGCCTTGTTAGTCTACAAATTATTCTCGGTATCGCTACCTTTGAGCTACATTTGCAAGTTGAACCTTTAACAATTACTCATCAACTAGTAGGTGCAAGTTTGTTAGGAGTATTAGTTGCCTTTAGCGTTTTGGCAATTCGAGATAACAGTAAAGGAAAACAACCGTTCGCCTCTACGGGAAATTAAATAAAAATCAATACACAAGCACAAAATTAAGGAAAAATAGTAATGACAGGGACAAGTCTCGCCCGCCAGAATCAAAGCTTTTCAGAAGTAATCAAAAGCTATTACCAGTTAACCAAACCCCGCATTATTCCCTTACTTCTAATTACCACGGCTGCGTCAATGTGGATTGCTTCTGATGGCAGAGTAGACCCAGTTTTACTGTTAGTAACTCTATTGGGTGGAACTTTGGCTGCGGCTTCAGCACAGGTACTAAACTGCATTTATGACCAAGATATCGACTACACGATGACTCGGACGCGTCAACGTCCCATTCCTTCGGGTAAGGTACAGCCTCGCCACGCACTTATATTTGCCACCATTTTAGGAATACTTTCCTTTTCTTTGTTAGCAACATTTGCCAATCTTTTAGCGGCACTGTTAGCGATGTCTGGGATCGTTTTCTATATGCTGGTCTATACTCACTGGCTAAAACGCCACACTACCCAAAATATAGTTATTGGTGGTGCAGCCGGTTCAATCCCTCCCTTAGTTGGTTGGGCGGCTGTAACTGGTCATTTAGGCTTGATTCCCTGGTTGCTGTTTGCCATTATCTTCCTCTGGACTCCCCCTCATTTCTGGGCCTTAGCACTAATGATTAAAGATGATTATGCCGAGGTAGGAGTACCGATGTTACCTGTAGTTGCAGGAGAAGCAGCTACTGTTAAGCAAATTTGGATTTATAGTTTGCTATTAATCCCCTGTAGCCTACTGTTGATCTATCCTTTAGGTAACTTAGGAATCGTCTATGGCGCGATCGCATTTTATCTCGGATATGTCTTTCTGCGCAAGGCCTGGGAACTAAAACAAGCTCCAGAAGATAAGCAAATTGCTCGTTCGATGTTTAAGTTTTCGATTCTCTATATGATGCTGTTATGCACTGGAATGGTAATTGATAGTTTGCCTATTACTCATCGTTTGGTCAGTGCCGCATTTTCTTGTGGCGGATAGACGGATGAACTGAAAATCGTAGATATCATCACTAGACCTCTTGCAATCAAGAATTAGCAATAATTATAAATGGATTAGGGTTCGTTTCCCAGCCGCTTTATTTGTTTTCACGTCTTGGTGTGGCCTTTTGCGCGTTCAACGCACAAGGGACCGCACCGTTTTTTTGAAGATAAAGCCACAGAATATCTTTTACATAGTAATTTTTAAGCTGCTTAACTCCTGAATAAAAATTAACTTTTGTTTATTGTAAAACCTTAAACACATTCTCTAAGTAATTATACAGGCATTTTGCCTCAAGACTTTTAATTTCGAAAGTAGCAATTTCAGTATTTTCACTGGGCATTTGAAGTTTTTGAGGTTATAAAGTTCTTATGAAGTTTATAGAAAGGGTTTGTAAAACAGACGGATTTATAGCTAGTGGAGCTTCGGCAATTTCTGTTGCCGAACAGACTCAATACACTGCTTGAAGAAAAAACAAGAATATTTATTACTTATCTAATCTCTGCATAGAGAATATCTATTATGAGTTCATTGACCAACTTGCTCGATATTTCAGTTGCTGAGGCTGTAGAACTTGAACAAAAAGTAAACTACAAGCTTACAAGTAATTTTTCCGATGGCGAATTAGATGGGATAAATAACCTTGAACCTATCGCCTACCAATGGTTCAACTCTGACTACCACAAGGGATATTTGGTCGGGATAGCTAAGAGAATTGGCACTGAATACGCCAATATGGAGGTAAAAGAATATGCCAAATTATCATAACAGAGAACAACTGTGGTTCTTGATTATCAATGCTATTGATAATTTAGAACAAGTGGAACGTGCTAGAGAGTTAACTAATATTATTTGGGATATCAATGTTAAAAGTAGTAAAACGGAGCAAGATTGGAAAAAAACTGAAATTTTACTTGAATCTTATGAAAGAACCAGAGACGAATCTTTAGAATCTGCTTTATCAAATTTAAGAGAATTGGTGAAAATTATTACTGGCTCAACCTAGCCGCACATAAAACGAATCTAATAGACCACTTGCACGAATCATTTTTAAGAATGTTCAAATGCCTCAGATAATATCAAATTCTGATAATTGTTCGTAATCATTGAAACCTTGGAATCTCGTATTTATGTAAGAAGTGCAATAAATCGATAACTCGTCATAAGTATTTCTATTTACGGCGAGTTTTAATTTGAGTTAGTAGGGTCGAAACTATCTTTTAACTTTTTATGCTAAAAATACGGTACACTCCGCCATAATATATTAATAAATTTTTCAAACAGCAATTATTACGTTAGTCTCATAGAATTGTGTTGCTTAATCTGTGAGAATTTATTTATAATGCGAGCTTTATTAATCTATCCTGTCTTTCCTCAAACCTTTTGGTCTTATGACAAAATTTTAGAATTAGTTGATCGCAAAGTCTTATTGCCACCCTTGGGAATGCTTACCGTTGCCGCAATCCTGCCTCAAGAATGGGAATTTAAGCTGGTTGATCGAAATATTAGAGAAGTTACGGAAGCTGAATGGGCATGGGCAGATTTAGTTATTTTCTCCGCCATGATTGTCCAGAAGCAGGATTTATTAGCTCAGATTCAAGAAGCTAAACAACGAGGCAAGCTAGTTGCAGTTGGTGGCCCTTATTCTACTTCTTTGCCTCTCGAACCTAAAGAAGCTGGGGCCGACTTTTTAATTTTAGACGAAGGAGAGATTACGCTCCCGATGTTTGTTGAAGCTATAGCAAGAGGCGAAACTAGCGGCGTTTTTCGCGCCACTGAAAAGCCTGACGTTAGCCACACTCCTGTTCCTCGTTACGATTTGTTGGAATTAGATGCTTATGATTCGATGTCAGTACAGTTTTCTCGCGGCTGTCCCTTCCAGTGTGAATTCTGCGACATTATTGTTCTGTATGGTCGTAAACCTCGAACCAAAGAACCAAAGCAGCTTTTAAGAGAATTAGATTATCTCTATGAATTAGGTTGGCGACGGGCTATTTTCATGGTCGATGATAACTTCATTGGCAACAAGCGAAACGTTAAGTTATTCCTGCAAGAGTTAAAAGTTTGGCAAGAAGAACATCAATATCCTTTTGATTTTAATACTGAAGCTTCTGTAGATCTCGCTGCTGACCCAGAATTAATGGAATTGATGGTGCAGTGTAATTTTAATGCGGTCTTTTTGGGTATTGAAACCCCAGATGAATCTAGCCTGCAATTAACTAAAAAGTTTCAAAATACTCGTAGTTCTCTAGCAGATGCAGTAGATGATATTATTACTGCTGGATTACGTCCGATGGCAGGCTTTATCATTGGTTTTGACGGCGAGAAGCAAGGCGCAGGTCAAAGAATTATTAATTTTGTCGAAGAAGCGGCTATCCCCACAGCTATGTTCGGGATGTTGCAAGCATTACCCTTGACCGCTTTATGGGAACGTCTAGAAAAAGAAAACCGTTTGCGAGATAGCACCAGAAAAGATATCAACCAAACTACCTTAATGAACTTTATTCCGACTCGCCCAATTGAAGAAATTGCTCACGAATATATCGATGCTTTTTGGACACTATACGAACCTGAGCGTTATTTAGACCGAGTATATCGTTGTTTTCTCAAACTTGGCGCCCCTAAACATCAAGCGCCATCTAAAATGCCAAGTTGGGTAGATATTAGAGCTTTAGGAATTGTTGTCTGGCGACAGGGTTTTAAACGCAGCACTCGTTGGAAATTCTGGCATCATTTATTCGGAATTTTCCGCCACAATCCTGGTGTTTGGGAGCATTATCTAACTATGTGCGCCCACAATGAGCATTTCTTGGAATATCGCCAAATTGTTCGTGATGAAATTGAAGCACAGTTAGCAGAGTTCCAAGCTCTAGAAGCGCAAGTACAAATAAATACTCCAGAAAAAGTTGACGCGATCGCGTCTTTTTGATATATAATAAATACAAGAGTCAGCCTAATATGGGCTGGCTCTCTTGCTTTTTTTCTACAACCACTCTATTTGTTTAGCTTCTTCTGGTAATTTGGCTGTTTTCTGCCCTGTTGTTCTCGCGTGAAAGCCAATTAGATCTATAGGAGTATTAATTAAATCTACCAAATCAGCTTGACCTGCGATCGCTTTAAGACTATCTTTAGGTAATTCTTTAACTAGCCAACGACTGAGACGATACACGATTTCTTTAAGGGTTAATTCCCGCATTAAATCTACTTGATGCAGTTCATGAAGATAGCGATTGGAATGTCCATAGCGGCGGAATTGACTGCGAAAACTAGCTAAATTATTGCGATGTCGATGTTTAATGATTGCTTCTGGTGCAGATTCTAGTTGCCAGCCTGCTTGTTGAATTCGCCAACAAATATCCGCATCGCCGCCTGTGGTTAAATGAGGACGAAATAAACCTGCATCGATAAAAGCTTGTTTTTTAATTGCTAAATTGGCAGTTTGCCCGTATGCACCAAAGGGATGTTTTAATAAAAACTGTTGGGACATTAGATGATGGCGTTCAGCATATTGTTCTAATAAACTTTTACCTGTTAGAGCTACTATTTCACCGACAACAATACCGACTTGAGAATTAATAAAAGGTTTAATTAATTGCTCTATCCAATTTGGTTGAGGGCGACAATCAGCATCAGTAAAAGCTAAAAAATTATGTTGAGCTTGGCGAATACCAAAATTACGAGCAGCATAAGAACTTTGAATATTTGGTTCACTTAAATGATTTAAATTAATGTTTTTGGCTGCGGCTTGTTTAGTTGCAGATTCCAAAATTTCAGCAGTGAGATCGCGACTATTATTATCGATTAATAAATACTCAATTAAATTGGGATCATAAGTTTGTTCCTCTAAACACTCAATTAATTCTGGTAAATCTGCTTCACCATTATAAATCGGAATAATTACTGTAACGCCTGGTGTAAATAATTTTTCAGCAACCATTTTTTGTCTAGCAAAAATTGACAATAAAACTTTAAATAAATAACTAAAATAAAATTACGATAATTAAGCAATCCAAGCTGATAGATCTCGATTAATTAAATCTTGCAGTTTAAGAATATCTTCACGATAAATGTTAATTAAGCCCTGTCGATCTTCTGGAGAAAGAGGAGTTGCTTGTTTCGATTGATAATTTAAATTCATAAGGCGATCGCGTATTTGTTGTCGAGCTGATAAAGGCATTACAGTTTTTAAAGTGTTGGCTGCTAGAGTTCGGAGAGGATTTTTTCGGCGTAAAAGATTATTAATTGCTTGATTTTTTGGTACTTTAGCTGTTTGAACTTTTTTAGTCGTATCAATTTCTAAACTATCATCAACTCCGATATAACGATACATTGATTGCATAAATTTTAAGGAGTCTTGAATCAAATCATCGTATAAAAAAACTTGGACTTGTTCCGCCCTAAAGCTATTCAAATAATATTGAATTGGTGTGTAATAAAACCCCTTGCGAATAATAAAAGATTTATCAGCAGCATATTTAATTTGTTCACTCAAAGGACGATAGCCGATCGCATCGCGAATGTGCATTAAATAATCTGAATAAGCCCTTTCTATTGGATTGCGTAAAACAACAATCAATTGAGCATCGGGAACATATTTCTGAATTCTAGGAATAGAAGATTCGTAATGAAATAAATAATTAGGAGAAGCTTCGCCGATCGCTATTTCATCTTTAACTCCAGCAAATAAACGACTATAATCTTCTAAAGTAATAATGCCGTTTTTATTTTGCTTATCTTTGGCTAAATTTTCCCAATCTTTTTCTAAGAAATTAGTTTCCTTAACAGGACTCATATAGACCTGGGGATGTTCTTGAAGATAATTATAAATAGAAGTAGTCCCAGCTTTTTGGACTCCAACAATTAAAAAAGTGGGCAACTGCATGATCGCACCAAGCCTCCAGCAAAAAAATTACGACTTAAGCTAACTGATGGGCTAATCGCTGACGCAAAATTCTTGGCATATTTTCCAATAAAGCCCAGTTATCAGTTACTTCCCAGCCTAACTTCCGTCCCTGAGAGTGGCAATGTTTTATTCGATAGCTATAAGCTATAAGCTTTTTAATAGACTCCATCTCAAATCCTTGAGGAGTTTAAGCCGCCCATAAATTGCTGCGATCTGGAGATCTCACCTAACAGAAACAATCTCAGTCGAAAAAAGATTTATCCCTTTTGGATCAGACATGGAACAAATTTTAAAGCTGCAAGGCGCAACAGTAGAAACAATTACGGTGGCGCAATGGCAACAAGAACAGTCTGTTAAAGAATTGTTTGAGGCTTATCAATCGAAAGCTTTTGGCTTGTGCTGGCGGATTAATAGCGAAGATTTTCCTCAAGCAATTGAAGAGTTTAAGCAATGGTGTCAGCAGCATTATCAATCTTTTGATGCCGTTTTGAAAAACGAGTTTACTTTTAATATTACTGTGGCACGTAATTGGGCAAAGGCGCGATCGCAATTTTAACTGAGTTTTAGTAACTGCCCAAGTAGAAGAAAAAAAGAAAATTTATATTAAAAAAATTGTCCAAAAACTTGGTTTAGAAGACTAGATATGAGTAAAACACTATTGCGAATGCCTTCTTGTTTGCATCAAAAGTTAGCAGAAAGAGCGCAAAAAGAAGGTATAAGTTTAAATCAATACATTGTATTTTTACTTAGTGAAGCCAATGGAATTAAAGTTACTAAATCTACCGAATATAGAGAAGTGACCGAAAAATTTGAATTGATTCAAAAACTTCTTATTAAATCTAAATTACTAAGGAAATAAGTTAAAGACTATCAATTTTAAATCGCTGACGTAAAATAAATTCTGCGATCGCTAAATCTCCTGGGGTAGTTACTTTTAGATTAGTTTCCTCTCCCTTAACGATCTTGACTGGGAGTTGACACTTTTCAAATAAAGCCGCGTCATCAGTCACTTCCCAGCCTAACTTTCGTCCCTGAGAGTGGCAATGTTTTAGTAACTCTACTTCAAATCCTTGAGGAGTTTGAGCCGCCCATAAATTACTGCGGTCTGGAGTATCTTCAATCATTCCTGCATCGTTGACTATTTTGATCGTATCTTTAACAGGAACAGCCGCAATTAAACCCTGGCAAGTTGCTAAAACTTCAGTGCAGCGATCAAATAATTCAGGAGTCGCCAAACATCTAGCCCCATCGTGAATTAAAACCCTCTCAGCATTCTCTGGCAGAGCCTGTAAGCCGTTGTAAACAGATTCTTGACGAGTATCACCCCCGATCACCAACTCTACCGTTTTAGTTAAATTCAACTGGCTGAGAAGATCTTTAAACTCAGCAAAATCTGTAGGCTGTCCAATCACACCAATCCAATCGATGCTGCTAGAGGCTTCGGCAGCGAGTAAAGTCCAGGCTAGGAGAGGTTTATCAAGTAATTCCAATAAGAGTTTATTGCGTTGGCGTAGCCCTCGCGTAGCAAACTCGCCACCCATTCGGCGACCCATTCCTGCCGCAGGTATAAGTAAGTGCATTTACGATGTTTTCCTAAAAAATAAATCGGTTTAGCTCTATCTTCCATTAAAATTGACGACAGACAGAAGTAAGGACTATATCTTCTTTATAAGATGCGCATACTAGCCCTCATCCCTGGTGGAATTGGCGATCAAATTCTCTTTTTTCCAACCTTAGAAACTCTCAAACAGCAGTACCCACAAGCCTCCATTGATGTTTTGGTCGAACCTCGTGCCAAAACAGCCTACCGAGTCTGCAAAAATGTGGATGATGTTCTCATGTTCGATTTTCAAGACCGTAATAGTTTCGCCGATTATCTCAATCTTTTAGGAGTTTTGCGCGATCGCGAATATGATGCTGTTATTAGTTTAAAAACTTCTTGGAGAATAAAACTATTACTTTGGCTAAATGGTATTCCCACGCGGGTGGGTTACGAAGATGACTCTGCTTTGTATTTGTCCAATCCCGTTGCTCGCAAGCCAGAACAGTATATTCCTGAGATGTACCACGATTTGCTCACAGGATTGGGAATTCAAGCTACTTGTCCGAAAATAACCATCAATGTACCAACAGCAGATATTAACTGGGCAGAATCAGAACAACAGCGTTTAAACATTAAAGATAGTGGCTACATTATCCTTTGCGACGACCAGCTAATCCCAGGAGATAATGATTCATATCCCCTTAGTAGTTGGAAGCAAATAGTCGCCGATATTCAGCGAAGGCAAACTGGATTGTCCACAGTGCTGCTACAAACCTCTACTAATAGAGAATGGGTAACAGCAATGATGTCAGCTAATAGCAACCTAAATGCAATCGCACCTCCTGATATTGGTAAAATGGCAGCTATTATTGCGGGAGCTAATCTGATTTTGTGTACTAACAGTACGCCGATGCAGCTAGCGGTGGCAGTAAATACTTATACATTTGCCTTATCAGGTTCTACTGACAGCAAGAGACTTTCTGAACACAATAAGAATTGCGTCAGCATTCAATCTCCAAGCGGCAAGATTACCGATATCAGACCAGAAACAGTTATCGAACAACTGTGGCAAGGTTAGATTTTCAATCTTAATTCTCTGTTAGTAATCCATCCCTAAATAATTTTTCGAGTATATTGTAAGATGCACTATTAGCTCAAATTGAGCTAATAGTGCATCTTTATTTTGCAGTTTAGCGAGTTGATCATGAACGAGAATAATGAGGAAAAAATACCCAGCTCGTTTGCTGAAACAGTTCAGTTAGTCGAAAATTACGCTTTAAAGGAAATCAAACAAGAAACAGGACAAAAACAACTTTATTACCATACTATTACTCATGCTCTAGCAGTCAAACGAAGAGCTGAGACTATTTTCCAAGCAATCAAACCTGTTTTGGAGAATACCATCCCATTAGCAGAATTAAATCGACTTGAAAGTTTAATTAAGCTTTGCGCTACGGCTCATGATATGGTGCAACAGTTTCTCCCAATTACTGAAGTCCATAAATCGAGAAAACGTGCGGCTGGGGTGAGCGAAACTGCCACAGTCACTAAGCTGATTGACTATATTCAAAACTTAAATCAAAAATTATTAAAGCAGAGTGTTGATGATTCAATTATATTTAGCGATTTAGAGCTTAAAATTATTGCAGATGCAATCACTGCCACGATTTGCGATCGCGATCCCCAAGCTGGTAAAGTTGAGTATAGTTTTTCACAATATTCGATCTATCAACCATATCTCTACAGCTCAAAGCCCAAACTATCAGTCGTCGGCAGAATCATTGCTTTGGCAGATTTGGGAACTCTAGGGATGGAAGGAGTTGAAACTTATGTGCAAGAAGGAATCTTGATTTTCTTAGAAGATAATCTCGATTTAGTCGAATTAATTTTAAATTGCGATCATTCTCATTCGTCAGACAACAAAATAACTAAAGCCAGATTTTTAAATATGACTCGTTTTATGGTAAGTCTGGCTCAAGAAAGACAAGCCAGATTTGAGCGAGAAATTTCTGGATTTACAGCCGATGCTCGCTATATTCTTCAGCATCAAGTTTTTATCTATCTTAGCTCTGAAAATATTAAACAAATTGAAGATTTAATTCCTACTGATGAAAATTCTAGTTTGACCGAATTATTAAATTTTTTCCGTTTAAATAAAAATAAATATTTGGCATCATCAACAATGTTGGGCGGCTAATTCACACAACTCAACTCTCAGCCACCTAATTATTATTCGCTCATGACAGAAGAACCAATTTGCGACTCCTGCCATAATTTATAGATGAAAAATTCGTGACTGTTGCTCAAATCACAAACAAACACCCCTTCTTCACTATCTTGGTGAGTAGTTACCCAAGTACCCTGGAAAGAAACTTCCACATATTCCTCATCGCAAAGAGTGACTTCAATGATTTCTCTAGCTTGCAATGCTCGCAAGTCACTAAAGTAAGGAGTATCTGCGGGAAGGCTCAGACAGGCGATGCTCGCTTTAACGTAAATGTTTGCTCCAGCGCGAAGACTTACTAAAATTCTTCTATCTGTCCAGGTCTTAAGCGATTCTCTCAAGTATTCCAAATAAATTCCGTCTTCTAGGTAAGTAATTTTCAACATTAGATATTTTTTATTTTCTAAATTATTCTAGTTGTTAGGTTTCTTTAAATATTTCCTATTTCAGCAGTATTGGCATTGATATGAATCACTCCTTGTTAACAAGGGAGACGCAAGAGAAACTACGAGTCGATTAATTGGCAGGTAGCCTTTAAAAAAGACTATGACTGATTGAACTAAAGTTTCCATCTGATGACGGTTACGTGAAGGCGGCTAATAAAAAACCCCGCTATCTAAATTAGAAGCGGGGAATGTTAACTTTTGTTAAATAATAAAGTTTATTTTGGTACAGCTTATTTTGCTCTGCACCCCCCGCTATTTGGTTTTAGCTGCGATTTAAGGTTCTTGAGATCAAACGCGCAATCGCTTGCGTATTCTTGATTCCAATCTGTTATATGTTTTAATTCTGCTAGATATGCCGCGTTGTTATTTACACTTATAAACCAACACTCTTGACTAATCGCTGCCAAAGCAATACGAATCTGGCGCGCTATATTAGATATCTGAGTAAAGAGTGTTAAAAATAACATTAAATTTTACCAAAAGGGTTCCCAAATCAGCATTTTAATACTACACTTATATTACCGTATATGTCTAGTATCTAGAGGAAAAAAAAATGCGAACCTTAACTCGCACGTCTACAACTGAAATGGAAGTTACCAGCATTCGCCTGGAGCGGAGTCTTAAAGACAAGCTTAAAGAATTATCTGGCAATCAAGGTTATCAAGCTTTAATCAGAGACATTCTTTGGAACTATGTTCATCAGAAATCTGGTGACTATCGCCCCCAATTTGCTCGTTCTGATATTCGCGCTACCGTTGATGCAACTGCACGTAAGGATGAAAGCTGTGCCTTAACTGGTAAATTGATCCAAGAAAACGAACCTATGCTGTTGGGTTTTACCATCTATGGCGATTTAGTGCCTTTAAGTGTAGATAGCGTAACCGAATAGCATTCTGCTGTTGGGGAATCAGGGATTTTATTAAACTTACTTTCCTATTTTGTTAGCTTGTTTAACTTCCTGATTCCCTGCACGACTACTTTACTGACTTTCTAGATATTTTTTACGGACTGGAAAATATTACCGAGTTGTCCACCTCAAAGAACCGTAAATAGTAAAAGAATTTAAAATAAAAGAGATATAAGCTACTTATTTTATTAATCCACAACAAATCTAGAAGGAGTTATCGACACAGATGACACAAGCCACTCAAACCACTGAAAGAGGAATTCAATTGACTCTTGAAGCTTTTAAGCACATCAAGATGTTGCAGGAACAACAAGGTAATAAGGAACTTTGTCTACGAGTAGGAGTTCGTCAAGGCGGTTGTTCGGGAATGTCTTATATGATGGATTTTGAAGAACCAGATAAAATCCTAGATAACGACGAAGTTTTTGAGTATAACGGTTTTAGAATTATCTGCGATCCCAAAAGCCTGTTATATCTTTACGGTTTAGTTCTCGACTACAGTAATGCCATGATTGGTGGTGGCTTTGAGTTTACTAACCCTAATGCATCTCAAACTTGTGGCTGCGGGAAGTCCTTTGGCGTGTAGACAAATCAGCAAATAATAGAATTCTATCAAGGCAGGCTGCTAATAGTAGTCTGCCTTTTTTACTAGTTGCTAGTTACTAATTACTAAAACGCCATGGCTATTTCTATACAAGGCTTTGAAAAGATGTAAAATATTTTGTTGACTTAAAAATCAATCATGGGCTATGATTACTTTCAAGTTGATTTAAAAATCAAGTAAATACAAAAAGTAAAGACAGGAATATTTAAGTCATATTTTTGGGAATTATCAAGAAAAGCTCAGATTAAATGAGCTGAAAAGTTTGTCACAACAACTTAATCAAAAATAAGCAAGGAGAATAATATGGTTCAAGCTGCATCAAGAGATAGTAAGAATAGAATCATGGCAGCTTTTGAAAAGCTGTTGAGTGAATCTCAGCAGGTAGAATCTAAAGTAGCAACTAAAGAAGAAGAAGCAGAGAAAGCCAAAAATCAACAATTACTAAATAAAACTATTGATTATACAGTTGATAATATTATCAACTGCATGGCTTCTTTACAGTTAAGTTTTGGTGGTGTAATTAATGAATTGGCTGGTACTCTAACTATCGAATCTGACAAGTTGGAGGAATTAAAAAAAGCGATCGCAGTAGAAAAAGAACATTTACAACAGTTAAATAAAGTTAGATTAGTTGCCGATGCGCTGCATATTTTAAGTCAAGAACACCAGGAAAAACTTGAAACTCTAAAAGAGAAAACAGCAGCTCAAAAAGAAGCCATAACTAAGGAAATAGCACAAGCTAGAAAAGAGTGGCAAAAAGAGCAAGCCGAATTTGAAATAAATATCCAAGAATCAGCGGAATTAATAGCTAAACAAAGAGCAGAAGAAGCCGCCGATTATCAATATGAATTAGAACGACAAAGAACGATAGAAACTGATGATTATGAAGAAGATAAGCGTCTGCAATCAAGAGAAATAGCAGAACTTGAAGCAGAAAAAGGTAAAGACTGGTTAGAAAGAGAAAAATACCTATCAGATAACAAAACAGACTTTGCTAAAAATCAAGAGAAAATTGGAACCTTTGAAGCAAAACTTAAAGAGGAATACAATAAAGCTAAAGGAGATGCAATTAAAGATGCAGAAAGAAAAGCTCAAGTTCAAACAGATTTATTAGAAAAAGAGTGGTCAGCTACTCAACAAGGATATGAGTTAAAACTAGAATCTTTATCGGCAACTATTGAGCGACAAACACAGCAAATTTCTGAAATCACGACTCAGTTGCAGGAAGTTAATGCCCAAGCACAAAATTTAGCAAGGCAAGCATTTCAGAGTACTGCAAAATAAATATTTATAGAAAAAAAATAATATTGAGAGTAACAAATAATGACCATTAATTCAAAAAGTACCAAAACAGAGATCCTTGAAGCTTATAAAGAATTAGAAAAGCAAAAGAAGATTTTAGAGTCAGAAGTTAAAAGCAAAACTAGTTATAGCAGTTCCGCGAATAACAATAATACTAGTAAAAGTTCCCAGGCATCACCCGAAAATGAAGTGTTAGCAACGGTTCAAAAACAAATAGGACAAAGAGATATGTTAAAAACCATTCAGGCCTTAGAACAATTACAAGTTGGCTTTGGTGGTGCTGTTAGTAATTTATCCGAACAATTAATTGCTGAAGCGACACAGTTAGAATTAATTAGAAATGCGATCGCGCAAGAGGTAGAAGAGCTAGAAGCTTTACATGAGCTAACTGAAATTCAAGAAGAAACTATTGATGCTTTACTTGAAGAGTATCAAGAAAGCTCTAAAACTTTTACCGAAGAATTAAGTCAACAGCGGGATAGCGATGAACAAGAAATTCAGGAGTTAAAAACAGCATGGACAAAAGAAAAAGAGGCTCATGTAAGAGTAATTAAAGAAAGGAATGAAGATTATCGCAAAACTCAGCAAAGAGAAAAAGAAGAATATCAATATAATCTAGATCTAGAGCGAGATTTGGATGAAGGAGAATATGAGCAAGAGAAAAAACTCAAACAGAAAGAGTTAGAAGAAAGCCGTCAACAATTAGAGAAACAGTGGCGAGAAAAAGAAGAAAGTATTGCCAAACAAGAAAAAGAATACGCTGAAGCTAAAGAAAAAGTAGCAGCTTTTGAAGAAGAACTTAAAACAAAAATTAAACAAGGACAAGAAGAAGGCAAAGGTATCGGTATTTATCAAGCTAAAGTTAAAAGCGATCTAAGAATCAGAGAAATTGAAGGTGACAAGCAAAATTATCAGCTTAGAATAGAGGCTTTAGAACAAACAATTAATAATTCTGAAACGAGAATTAATAAACTATCGCAACAGTTAGATGCTTCTCTGCAACAGGTTCAAAATTTAGCTGTAAAAGCAATTGAAGGTACTTCCAATCGGAATTCTTTTGAAGCCATGAAAGCGATCGCAATAGAACAAGCTAAGACGCAACAAAAAGGTAAGTAGGCGTTGGTGAATTAAGGTATGATTTGAGAGTAGAGCGATCGCTAAGTTGCCAAATTAATAAGAAATTATTTTGCGATCGCGCCAAAATTTGCCAGTTTCATTCCGTGAAGCTTCTGTTGCTAACCAAATTGCAGTATCTGCACCCTGTTCTGGCGATCGCGATGCAGTTGCACCACCCATATCGGTTCTCACCCAACCAGGACACATGGCATTCACTGCAATCTCATTCGAGCGCAAAGCTTGCGCTAGCATAATCGTCGCACCGTTCAGTGCAAGTTTAGATAAACAGTAACTTGGAACATCCGCAGACAAACCATTGATTTCGCCATAACCACTAGAAACATTAATCACTCTTGCATCCTGGGATTTTTCTAGTAGTGGTAAAAATGTCTGCACCATCCGAATCGCACCAAAGGTATTGGCATTGAGGGTTGACTCTAATAAATCACGGGAAATAGTGAGAATATTTACGCCTTCATCGGGATAAATACCTGCATTATTAATCAAGATATCCAACTGGTTTACTTGTTGGCATAAGTTTTCTACCGCTTGAGCAATAGAGTGATCATCTGTCACATCTAATTCGATTGGTGTAACTTTACCAAGTGCTTGCAGTTTTTCGGCAGATTCTTGCGCTTTATCGAGGGAACGTGCAGTGATAATCACCTCGCAGCCTTTTTGCAGTAACCCCTGTGCGATCGCAAATCCAATACCTCGATTACCACCTGTTACTAATACTATTTTACTTTGTTTAAGTTCCATCATTTTTACCTCTTGTTATGATAGTTTGGCTTCTCAATTGCCACGTTCTGCTGAGTCGAACATAATTAATTAAATTGAATTATCGTGGCTTTGGATACAACCACCCACTAAACAATCGAATCATTCTAGGCATAACAACGTAGGTCATTAACGCAACCAATACAACGGTCAGAATAAAAGTACGAAGCAGCATTGGCAAGGAAGCCAGAAAACTTCCAAACAATAGGTTAATGACAACTATCAGCAAAAAGATAGCCAACCAAGTGACGATCGCCATTTTATAACGAGGGGGTGGTACAATCGGTCGAACCGTACCATTACTGACCGTAAACCAAGTTTCAAGTCCAGTCATCATTTCCAAATTGGCTGGTTTTTCTTCCAAACGTGCCAGAACATCAAACCAATGGCTAGCTTCGGGGGAATGATACCACTCCTGAAAATGCTTCCCAGAATCAAATTTGACGATAATTCGGTAGGCTTCCGATTCATTGGCTTGGGGTTTGAGAACAGTAACACCCAAATGACCAGGAAATTGAAGCGCGGTATTAATTGTGTCAGATAAGGCTTGTTCAAACTCTCGTTCTTTACCTTTACGTGGACGGCGAGACACTAACACCGCTATCGGTTCTGAATTACTTGCGTTGACTGACTCAGGATTCATTGTGTTGTAGCTTAAAATATGGGGATTCAACGATTGTTTAGAACTCACTGATTGAAGCCATCGTAAATTTTTAATACTGCTTTTTCTCCTACTTTTTTAATTAATTCAATTTTGCAAATTTGGCGATCGCCAATCCAATACCATCTCCTGCATGGATGACCACATCATCCTAGAATTAGCTGTTCTGTTGTCATCCTAACCGCCGATCTCGCCGACAATAACACCTTCATAGGCGGTACTAATAGCGATCTCGCGTCCAGCATCCACATCTGCTTTGACTGATTCCAACTTAGTTTCAATAGCACTGACTGAATCTGCACCTAATGGTAAACGCAACGGTGGGCTTTCACTCTCAACCACTTGAATCATGGCTTGTACTGCTTTGAGCGGGTCGCCTGGTTGTTTGCCATCCACATCTTGTACCCACTCGCGGAAGCTACCAATTACCTCGTCATAATCGGCAATCATATTTTCTGTGGCAACGAGCGATCGCCCGTTGAAATCTGTCCGAAATGCCCCAGGTTCAACTAAAGTTACTTTAATTCCCAGTGGTGCAACTTCTTTAGCCAAAGCCTCCGATATTCCTTCGAGAGCAAATTTAGTGCTGCAATAGACTCCTGCCCCAGCAAAGGAAACCACTCCCCCAACCGAAGAAAGATTGAGAATATGTCCTGAATGTTGTTGTCTCATTTGGGGTAATACGGCACGAATTACGTCTAATGCACCAAAAACATTGGTTTCGTATTGTTGTCTGACCTCTGTATCGGTAACTTCTTCGATCGCACCCATCGTTCCATAACCTGCATTGTTAACCAACACATCGATTTTGCCGAATTGTGCGATCGCTAGATTAACTGCCTCACGAACTTCTGATGGTTTTGTTACATCCAATCGGATAGCTAAAACGCGATCGGGGTAGGTTGTGGCTAAATCTTCTAGTTGTTCGGGCTTTCGTGCAGTCGCTACAACTATTTCACCTCGTTCTAAAAGCTGTTCGGCAAGAATTCGACCGAATCCTGTAGAACTACCAGTAATGAACCAAACTCGTGTATTTTGGGTACTCATTGTTAGTTAATTTCCTTGTTTGTTGTTTAAATGTTTTACTTCTAGCTGAAAACCATACTTGTTAATCGTTTTGGCTTGGCTACTAAGACATAGCATCCCAGATTGTTTTTGTGTCTGCGAACATACGGAAGCGGCAAACTTTCCCATCACGAAGATCGTAGACGTGTGCGGCGGCGGCACGCATAGATTTACCAGAAACGCGATGCTTGCCCGTGTAAGTTCCGATAACTATTACCGAGTCGCCTGCATCAAGGAATTGTTCGATATGGTAGGCAAAGCCTTCCCAGTTATTATTATTGGCTTGGAAAACTCCCTCAATAACTTCTGCTGCACCCTTGCGCTTAGCACTGCCTGGGAATCCCTCATTTTGAATCCATTCGAGGTCTTCTGTGGTGATTCTTAGGAAAGCATCGTAATCTTTTTCGCGGAATGCGCGATAAAGTTCTTGAATGACTTCAATATTGCTCATTTTTAGAAACAAGTAGGTTTACTTTTGCACAAAAATTGCGTCACCGCCCAAAGTTTGAATTTTCTGTGCGATCGCATTTTCTGCTGTCATTCGCCTTCCTGCAACCATTACTTTCGCACCTGCTTGAGCAAAAGCGATCGCAATGGTTGCTGTTAAATTAAGATTTGTTGTTGGCACATGAGCATTTTTTATTTGTCATGCTTTAATTTACTTGACGTTAAGTAAATAATAATATTTTAATCCAGAGGATGTCAAGAGGTTGAATGGAAAAAAAGAAAATAGAGCCAAATTGCCAAAAAAGAGGTCGTCCCCGTTCGGAGAATATTCAGCAAAAAATTTTGCAGACAACCTATGAAATGCTTAATGAAGTGGGATTTAACGAGTTAACGATCGAAGGAATTGCCGCCCGTGCTGAAGTAGGTAAACCAACTATTTATCTGCGTTGGTCGAATAAAGCGAGTTTAGTCATGGATGCTTTTTTAGCTGCAACAACCACAGAGCTTGCTTTTCCCGATACTGGTTCGATAGAAGACGATCTTCGCTGGCAAATGCAGCAGTTGGTGAAATTGATGAATAGTCCACGCGGTCAAATAATTGCCACGATTATCGGGGGGGGACAAACTGATGCTAAATTGATTGAAATATTCCGTACCAAATGGCTATCGACACGTCGTACAGAAGCCAAAAAAGCGATCGCGCGAGGCATAAAAAAGGGTCAATTACGTGCTGATGTGGATTTAGAAATAGCGATCGATGCTTTGTACAGTCCACTTTTTTATCGTCTGTTATTAAAACACGCACCGCTAGATGACACTCTGGTAGATAACTTATTAGATTTAGTAATGAAGGGACTTGCTGGGTGAGATTTTATTTAATCTACGTTCCTAATGGAACAAGAGCAACTAAAATACTACCGATATTTTTCCCTTGAAGTCTAGACTAATTGCGATCGCTTCTAGCGGAATCTTTACCATTCGGTTCTTTTGGCTAAATTTACCGAACCACTGGCTATTGGCTGGAGTCGGGAATTGCCAGTGGTTTTTTATGAGGATTTAAACTTATCCTTTGATGCTATCGATAATAAAAATCAAAATCTTTCAACGCTAATAATTTCGATTTATTAAGTCGATAATGATATCCTAATCGACGTTTTAATTTGTCGCCAAAACTTTTGTTAGATTTCTGACGCGAAGCATCTAAATGTTCGATTGATTGCTTGATAGTTTTCCAGCTATCGCTTTTTTCTACAGTCCATCCTACTTTAGCAGCAGCTAGTCCCATAATATTGCCTTCACCACTGTGCATACCTTTTAGTTCTAAATAGCTAGCAATTTTGCCCCAAGTTGCTAAAAATTCTTGTTCTTTACCATTATCTTGAGTCACAATAAATAGTGATTCACCAACCCAATTTACTGTATCTAGATTGATGTTGAATTTGGCAGCAACTTTTAGAATATAATTTATATTTTTAGGACGATATTTTTGGATGTGTTCGAGAATATTTTTGTGACAGCCATTAATCCCAGGCGAGCATTGAATTATTTCGGGAAGTTTATTATTTATTCTAGTATCTGCATCAAGAAAAATTGCCCGATTAAATTGCAACAGACCTTTTTCTAATACAAATCTTTTATCGTTGTAACAAGAAAAAATTCCTTGCTGTACTAGTTTGAATGCAATAATATTTTCAATACTTGAAAAATCATTTGGTTCGTCAGTACCTACGATTAAAAAAGTCCCCAGAGAGTACTTTTTTAGATCTGCTGCTAAATCTTTGATCATCAATCGATATTTACTACCGAGAGCCAGGGTACAAAAACAGAAGTCTTTATTTAACTGAGTCATTATTTTAATTAAGTAGCTCCACTAAAATTTAAAAGCTCTTAGCTGAATTTATCTGTAGTAACAATAAGAATCTCAGAAGATCACAGATCAAAGCTTATTAATAAGTTGTTTATGGGCTGGATAATAGATAACTTACCTGCTAGTCGCTATAATTTTGCTTTTATTTTATGTAAAAATTGCTGCCACACATTTTCAGTTTTGCGAGGAGTAGGTAAATCAATTGGTTGAGTTTCGTTTAAGTAGCGATAATGTTTCCAAATATCCCAATAAGGACAACCTGGTTGAATTTTAATTCCCGCCCAGTGTAGATATTGGAGATTTTTATTAGTATTAGGATCAAATAAGATATTATCTTTTTGCTCGAAGTGTTTGCTTCCTGCCCAACTTCCTGGTGCTTTACCATCTTTACGTACAAGATTAAAATGCTTAGGAATTTTCTTGAGCATCATGTAGTTAATGATTGGTTGATCGGAAGTTTTTTGTGAGAAATCAAAATATTCTGGATGAGCTGCACATTCAGCAAAGGTATTATATAAATCTTGTTCGGCAATTAGATTTTTTTTAGAAGCCCAAAAACCACCGTTGAAAATATCTTGTAAATCAGCTTCGGTAAAAATACCTGCTTCAATTACTTGCTGACTAAATACATTTTGAATACCGCCAGAATGTTGATAATCGCAACAGAGGAAATCGTACTCTTGAAGAGCATCAAGATTATCGGCAATCTTTTCAAAAACCACAATATCGGTATCAATATAAAGAAATTCATCAAACTCACCAAACCAACAAGCTTGTTTGCGAAATTGATTAGGACGAGCAAAGAAACCTGCGCCAAAAATGTCGTATAGTTTCTGAGATAAACGTTCAATAAACTCTAAATCTGGATATACTGTTACTGAAAAGCGATCGCTTAATATTTTGGCGACTTCTTGATAGTTATCATCATAAGGGATGATCACCACGGGGACACTTGAATCGTATAATCTAATACTATTAAGTAAAGCGATCGCGTGGTCGATTACTCGATCGTTAGCTGTGATATAAATACCGCGTTTCATAATAAGAACTCCAAATATAAAAGATTTATGGATTTTAAGGCAATAAATGATTACTTATTGCCTAACAAATTTGCTCATCACTCGTTTAGCTAAACTAGGAGGATGGTTATAAGCTTTAGCGTTTTTGGTAAAGCGAGGATAGTTTTCTGGTTCATGGAGATAGCGATAATATAAGAACAAATCTCTGTAAGGAAAATCTATATTTTCTCCAGTACAAACCCGTGTAAATAAACTAGAAGACAAACCAATATAGTGGATATAAGTCAATCGTTTATTTTGGTCATATAGTAAATTATTCTTATTAGTAAAATGATTAGAAGTTACGCAGCATCCTGTTGTTTGTTCTTGCGGTAAAATCAAAGCCAAATTATAAATAGAAAATCCCAATCGCATGAGCATATAATTAATTAAAGTTTGATCTGGTGCCATCGGGTAGAGTATTTCTGCTTCCCCTGATTTTAAATAATTAATTATTGCTGCTCTTTGTGAGGGAAAAAATAAATTTTGTTTAGAAGCGTAAAAACCAGAACAAAATATTTCGCTATTTAATCTTGCTCGATTAAATGTTGATTCTAATTGAGCAGAATTGACATCATAAACATGGGTCAAATCTTTGTATTGAAAATCGTAAACAATGCAATCATAATTAGTTAAATAATTAAAAATTGGCTCCGCTGAATTCATTAGCAGAGTATCTGCATCCATATACAGAAAACGCTCAAAAGGGCCATCAAAAGCACAATAGCGGCGATGAGTACCAAAACGATGATAGCCAGTGCTTCCCGCCTGTTGCCAAATTCGATTGGCGCTCGGGTGAGTATCCCAGACATCGCGAGCAAACTTGTCCCATTTATCCATCGAATCGCGATCGCGATACAATTCTACATTAGGACGCTTATTTACTTCAACAGCAAGTCTTTCAGTCTGATCATCATAAGGATAAATACAAATAGGCATATCCTTACCTGCGATCGCTTCTATGCTATTAATTAAAGCAATAACTTGGTCATAAACGCGATCATTGGCTAAAGTACAAATTCCATCCATGTGCAAAATGTTGAACCGAGAATGTTAAATGGAAAATAATTTTTAGTAATTTAAATAAGCAGTTACCAGCGAGTTTCCGATTTATCAATCAAAAAAGGATTTAAAACCCTTTCCACATTGAAGACTGTTTATAACAAAGTCATCAAGAGTGAAGGCGCGACTCCCTGTATTAGCTAAGAGCTGATCCCACAAGGGGATATTATGCCCCTGTGGTACAATGTAGCTAAAAGCTTCAGTTAAAATTTCTCGACAAAATTATTCAGCCATTCCAACAAATTTAACTCATGTAAAATGATCTGTCTCGCTTCAGCAATTTTATCGATCGCTTCATGCCAAGCATCAAGATTAGACGTAACATTTTGAATATAAGCCAACCCTTTCTCATCTAAACTTGGTAATCTTAAAAAACTTTCTTCAGGTAATAACTTATCCGCCGCAGACCCCCCATAATAAATCGGCAAACACCAGCTTAAAAGAGAATCCCAAAGCTTTTCGCTAACATATAAATCATTATCAGCGTAATTTTCAATTGCCAGATTATAATAATAAGGCGCGATCGCGTTCCACTTATTTTCTACTGTTCCTAAATTATTAGCCCAATCTGGTAAACGACGACCATATAAATCGAACTCCAATTCACTGTCTTGCAATAACTTCAAAAAGTTCAAGCGTTGGCGATGATTTTCAGTACGAGCAATGCCAGATGTAATCCAACTACAACGTTTTTGCTTATCTGGAATTGCTCCTTTATCTAGCTCTTGAAAAGAATTGTTTACATACCAAATTGCAGGCATATAGTCTGATATTGGTGCAAAATTATCTGGACCAGATATATAACCACAATAATTTTTGGCAATTTGATAGTTAATTTTATTGCGCTCAACGACTTCTACTAAAGGTGGTTCTCTTAGCAGAAAAATAGTTTTATCTTGAGCAACATTGCTGGATAAAATAGGAATTTCTGAATTAGATGAACGCGCTTTGTTTAAATTCAAATTACTCCACCAAGAGCTGTTCCTTGGTGGTCGAGGAAAATCATATTGATATAACAGCAAAAAATCTGGTTGTGTCGCAGTAGTTAGCATTTGAATATTTTTCCACACCCCGAAATGATGGGGCGTTTGTTTCCATAACCAATCTCGCTGATTAAGATTCTTATAACTACTCAACATCCCAACAATTTTCGGAGTCACGCCACATTCCCTCGATTCTCAACTCGGTTTATCTTCCCATTTAAACCTCAGTTTTCCAGAATTGGTTATATCTAATAGCTATTAGCTTTTAGCTTTAATTAATCGGCTTTTGACTTTTGACTTGACCCAATCAGGATTTTGAAGACTTATCCAAAGAGCGCCCTAAAGCCATCCCCGCAGACGATAAATTACAGTTCCGATATACTCTTTAATAGCTTGAGTAGTGCGATCAAGACTTTCAGTATCGGGAATCAAACTCAGCACTTTAGATTCCTTACTGTAATTAACTTCAGTCAAATTGCGATCGCTAATTAAAAAATCTGTCGGTGCAGGTATGGCATTAATTCCTTGTTTTTTAAAGATAGCAAGCGATCGCGGCATATGCATAGCTGAAGTAACTAATAATACTTGTTTAATCTCTTTTTCTTGCAGTATTTTCTGGGTATATATAGCATTTTGATAGGTATTAAGAGAATTAGGCTCAAGAGCCAGAGCATTTCGAGGAATTCCTATCAATTCCAGGATATTAGCCATATCCTGGGCTTCGGGAACACCACCGCCAAACCACTGAATACGACCACCAGAAAGAATAATCAAGGGGGCTTTACCGTCTTTATAAAGTTTGGCAGCATATAATAAGCGATCGCCGTGTTCATTCAGATCTGGTATAATTCTAGGGCGATCAACATTTCTACTAGATCCTCCCAATACTACAATCGCTTCAGCCTTAGGCATATTCTCGGTCGGAAAATATTGCCATTCCAGAGACTTAACTAACCTGTTGCTTACTCTAACGTTACTAGCAGTAAATAGAATGACTAGAGCCAACAAAATAGGGATAAATGTCCAACGAGAACGTTTAAAAGCCAAAAATAAGGCAGCCAAAAGCAAAATACAGGACAATCCCAGAGGATAGATAAACAAGGGGAGTAGTTTAGATAAAAATAGAAAGCTCATAGCTGATAATTTTTGACTGATTACTGACGAGCGATAATGCTAGACTATATAGGTTGTAAAATTCACACATTCAGGATTTCGGGTGTTTTCGCATCAAGAAAATCTCCCTGAATGGAGGATTAACCCGAAAAATGGAGTAAAAAAATATGCCAGTCGTTTCTCTCGCCGAACTTTTAGAATCTGGGGTTCACTTCGGACACCAAACCCGTCGTTGGAATCCTAGAATGTCTCAGTACATTTATACAGCTCGTAACGGCGTTCATATCATTGATTTGGTGCAAACCGCCCAATTAATGGAAGAAGCTTACGATTATATGCGTTCCTCTTCCGAACAAGGTAAAAAAGTTCTTTTTGTTGGGACAAAGCGTCAAGCAGCAGGAATCATTGCTCAAGAAGCCTCTCGTTGTGGTTCTTATTACGTCAACCAAAGATGGTTGGGTGGAATGTTGACCAATTGGGAAACAATTAAAACTAGAGTCGAAAGATTAAAAGAATTAGAGCATTTAGAAGATAGCGGCGCACTAGAAAAAAGACCTAAAAAAGAAGGTTCGGTATTGCGTCGCGAGATGGCAAAACTGCAAAAATATCTCGGCGGCATCAAAGCCATGCGTAAAGTTCCAGATATTGTCGTGATTGTCGATCAAAAACGAGAACACAATGCAATTTCTGAATGCCAGAAGTTAGGAATCCCCGTCGTATCAATTTTAGATACCAACTGTGATCCCGTAATTGTTGATGTTCCTATTCCTGCTAATGATGATGCAATTCGCTCAATTAAGCTAATTGTCGGTAAATTAGCTGATGCTATTTACGAAGGTCGTCATGGTCAACCAGATAACCAAGATGACTACGACGAGTTTGATGAAGGAATGGAGGAAGACGATTATCCTTCAGCCGAAGAAGAAGCTGAAGTTCCTGAAGAACTAGAAGAGGCGGTAGCCGAGTCAGATAGCGAAGAATAAAACATCCCATAATTAAAGTAGGGGCTAATCACAATTATTTTTGAGCAGAAGCCCCTGCTAACATAATTTAAAATTAAATTATTTTGTCATCATCAATCGATTGAGTAAGAAAGAAAAAATATGGCAACCATATCGGCAAAAGTAGTTAAAGAACTCCGCGAAAAAACTGGCGCGGGAATGATGGATTGCAAGAAAGCACTCACAGAAAATGATGGCGATATGACTAAAGCCATCGAATGGTTAAGACAAAAAGGAACTATCTCTGCTGATAAAAAACAAGGTCGTGTAGCCGCAGAAGGATTAGTCGAAAGCTACATCCATACTGGTGGAAGGATTGGTGTATTGGTAGAAGTCAACTGTGAAACAGATTTTGTCGCCCGTCGCGAAGAGTTTCAAGAGTTGGTTAAAAATGTTGCCATGCAGATTGCAGCCTGTCCTAACGTCGAATACGTCAAGGTAGAAGATATTCCCGAAGAGATTGCTGCCAAAGAGAAAGAAATTGAAATGGGTCGAGATGACTTGGATGGAAAACCAGACAACATCAAAGAAAAGATTGTTTCTGGCAGAATTGACAAGCGTTTAAACGAAATTGCTTTGCTACCTCAACCCTATATCCGTGATCAAAGTATTACCGTAGACGAGTTAGTCAAACAGAGTATCGCCCAACTAGGTGAAAATATCCAAATACGTCGCTTTTCCCGTTTTGTCTTGGGTGAAGGTATTGAGAAAAAAGAGTCTAATTTTGCTGAGGAAGTAGCAGCTCAGACAGGCAAGAAATAAGTTACCTTATTAAGTCGGTCGTAAGTGTTAATAATAGCTAATAGCTAATAGCTTTTATCAAAGTACTTGCGACTTCAAAATTTTTGATAGACTTTGTTTGGCTTTGGCTTTTTTTGGCAGTATCGAATAAGATTAATAGCTAAACCTCGTCCATGAGCGAAACCAGTAGTTTTTGTTTTTTATTCATCACCCCCTGGCCCCTGACCTCTATCTCAGAAATCTACGCGTCAAAACTAGACAAGGTTTATAAGGAGAGAAGTTGACCAGCAAATCCTCAGATAAATGTCCCTACAGGTAACTGAATATAGGATGACAAGATCGATTCAGCAAATCAAACAAGACTTAGATACTATAGAATTGACCGTAGCAGAAACGGCTGAAGAACTTCAAAATTTATACAATAGCTATTTGAATTTATTGAGTCAATCGGTAAACCAACAGCTTATCCGAGCCAGTTATCAGCTTTGTACTGAATTTTATCCCCAATCCTTTCTTAATTTATCTTTAAGCAACAAGCAAAATCTCCAGCAGAAACTAAGAGAGATAGGCCAAAAACTTCAGCCTGTTTTGTTGGAGATCATCGAACAGAAAGAACTTAATTCAGACGAGGGAGAACTTAATTTAGTGGCTGAGTTGATCAAAAACCTGCCTAATCTTCAAAAGTCGGAAAATGATGAAGAGAAAAACGAAAACGAAGCCAGAATAAATTTAGAATTAGTTAAAGCTGAACTTGAAAATATTGAACTTACGAAAATAAACGCATCACTAGCAAGCAATCCTGACACAGAGGATTCTGAATCTCAAACACCGGCTAATAAAAACCAAAAAATTGATTTCAAGAATCCTGAACATCTGATCTTGTGGCATAAACAAATCGAGGGAACAGTTAAAAAAATTTTAGATAGTACTTCTAAAGAAATTAATAAGTGCTTGCAAGAATCGAAAATTATTCCCAGTCGGTTGCCAACTAAAATCATGGATGTGGCAATTAAAACAGATTCAGGTAATAAAGGCAGAAATAATCATAAACTGCAACACGTCCCTAATATTCTTAATTTAGCGATTGAAACCGATAAAGACAAACAAAATAAGCCAGCTTCTATTGCTCAAATTAGCGTATTGCGTTTACGTTTAGCCGAAATTGAATTTTCAGACCATCTTTTAAATGCCCAACGAAGTCAGATTCGGACAGTGATGAGCAAAATTAGTAAACTGAGACATAAATATCAAGCAGTCAAACAGGAACGTGATGTAGCTGAGGCTCAAGCCGCTTGGCGTTCAAGTTGGTATGAAGATTGAACTCAATACAGATGAGTAGATGAGTGAACAAACACTGGACTGGATTAGATTGCAAAAAGCACTCTCTATAGAAGCAGAGAGAGGCTATGCAGATTTAATGGGCAATCAATATCGCTTTAGCGAGTTTCTTTGCCTTAGTTTGGGCAAGCCACCTCAAAATATACCTGCCTCAGAACGAATGCATTGGCAAGAGATAGCTACTAAGTTTGCTGCTTATGCTCAACTAAGTTCATCTCAGCGGCAACAGCTAGTGATTAACACTCGTAATTTTCTTCACAAGCAGCGAGTAATTGCCGAAACTCCCCAAGAACCTCCTCAGCCAAAAGTACCTCGTACTGTATCTTTGAGTAGTCCTCAAGCAAAGACTTACTTTAACCAAACTCTTACTTTAGATCAGGCTTTGAGCAGAGTTATCGATGTCGGGCGTAGAAGCAGTTATTTAGAACGCTTGGGACTATATACAGTTCGAGATTTATTGTTCTACTATCCCCGTGATCACCTAGATTATGCTCGCCAGGTACAAATTACTCATATTGTTCCAGGGGAAACAGTTACAGTAATCGGTACAGTCAGAAGTTGTAAGTGTTTTAGCAGCCCCAAAAATAAGAAACTAACTATTTTTGAGTTGGTCTTGAGCGATCCTACAGGAAGGCTTAAACTTAATCGCTTTTTAATGGGCAACCGTTTTAGTCACCGAGGTTCTCAAGAAAGTTATAAACGTCAGTACCCAATCGGCTCAATTGTGGCAGCTTCGGGATTAGTTAAACAAAATAAATATGGCATTACTTTAGACAAGCCTGAAATTGAAGTATTAGATGGTGCGGGAGCGAGTATTGAATCAATTAAAGTTGGGCGAGTATTGCCTGTATATGCTCTAACAGAAGGTGTCCCAGCCGACACGGTGAGAAAATCAATAATTGCTGTCTTACCCGCCGCCGCCCAACTAATAGACCCTTTACCTGGTTCAATACGTAATCAATACGGGTTGATTAAATTAAAAAATGCGATCGCAAATATCCATTTCCCTGACAACCGAGAAGAACTTACCCATGCCAGACGCAGGCTAGTATTTGATGAGTTTTTCTATCTCCAGCTAGGTTTTCTCCAACGCCGCCAACAACTGCGACAAAATCAACAAAGTGCCAGTTTTGCGCCGACGGGTAAAATAATTAAACAGTTTCAAAAGATATTGCCTTTTAAACTTACTAACGCCCAAGAAAGAGTCGTCAATGAAATCTTTCAAGATCTAGGCAAATCTGATACACCGATGAATCGTCTAGTACAGGGTGATGTCGGTTCAGGAAAAACTATCGTCGCCGTGTTTGCCATTCTCGCTGCAATTCAATCTGGCTACCAGGCGGCATTAATGGCACCGACAGAAGTATTAGCAGAACAACACTATCGCAAGTTGGTTACTTGGTTTAATCTTTTACATCTGCCCGTGGAATTACTAACGGGTTCGACTAAAACAGCTAAACGCAGAGAGATTCATTCTCAATTAGCAACAGGAGAATTACCTTTATTAGTAGGCACTCATGCCTTAATTCAAGACCCTGTTCAATTCCATAAGTTAGGTTTAGCAGTTATCGATGAACAACATCGCTTCGGCGTACAGCAACGAGCGCGTCTATTGGGCAAAGGCAAATCCCCTCATGTCTTAACTATGACTGCAACCCCGATTCCTCGTACTCTCGCTTTAACTCTCCACGGAGATTTAGATGTCAGTCAAATCGATGAATTACCCCCTGGTAGACAACCGATTGAAACAATGGCAAAGCAGGGGAAAGACCGTAGTAAAGTTTATGATTTAATCCGTCGAGAAATTGCTCAGGAAAGACAGGCTTATATTATTTTTCCGTTAGTTGAAGAATCGGAAAAATTAGACCTCCGCGCTGCGATCGAAGAACATAAACGGTTATCCGAAACTATCTTTCCAGAGTTTAAAATTGCTTTATTACATGGTCGTATGAGTTCGGCAGATAAAGATGCAGCTTTAAATTCTTTCCGCAACAATGAATGTCAAATTATCGTCTCGACGACGGTAATTGAAGTGGGAGTAGATGTACCTAACGCTACAGTAATGGTAATTGAAAATGCGGAACGTTTTGGTTTATCTCAGCTACACCAGTTGCGCGGTAGGGTAGGCAGGGGCAATAGTAAATCTTATTGCTTTCTGATGAGTAGCACTAAAAATTTGGATGCTAAGCAGCGCTTGGCAGTATTAGAACAGTCCCAGGATGGCTTTTTTATCTCCGAAGCAGATATGCGTTTTCGTGGCCCCGGTGCAGTTTTGGGTACTCGTCAATCGGGTTTGCCAGATTTTGCTTTAGCGAGTTTGGTGGAAGATCAAGAGGTGCTTAATTTAGCTAGGGAAGCGGCAGAGAAAATTATAGTTGCGGACAAGATGCTCGATAATTCGCCTTCGTTGAAGCAGGAGTTGGAAATTCGCTATCGTCGATTAATGGGTGGGGATATTTTGAATTAACGTTAGTTTGATGAATACAAAAATCTTTTTAGAATCTTAATGGCAATACATTTATGAGCAAAATAGTCAAATTTTGATTACAAAACTGTCATAATTCGAGTAAATAAAATTTTGTTAAGCAATTGGTATTTTATCGCTTTTTTAAAATTCTATTGTCAATAAGCTAATTTCTTAAACGGCGTAATGGGATGTTCAAGCGATGAAGCGATTTTTGGCACTGTAGTCCCTAAAGCCACATTCATTGTAGCCTATAATCCAGTATCTTCGTTACTTATTGATAATTATTCTTATACATTGAGTAATGTAACAGATAGAAACTTTAAAACATAGATATCTCTAATTCAAGTAAATACTTATGTATGGTTGTGTGAAATATATTTCTCTGCTATCGGCCTTAATCAATTCCTATTTATGTACAAGTCTCTGTACAAGACATATGAGTTTTCAGCCCGACATCTTATATTTTTTGGAAGTTCAATTTAAAAAACACCAGGAAGCTAGTAATAATAAATCCAATAATTAAACCGAATAGATGGCTATAAAAACTAACTTGTGGAATTAAACTATCAAAAATAAATTGAATAATAATAATTAAAATAACCAATTGCAGACGACGCTTGGCAGCAACAGAATATCTTTTCCTGAGCCAAGTCGAAAGCGCGATCGCTAATATTGCTCCAACTAATCCCATAATGGCAGCAGAAGCACCAACTAGAAATACATTTGCCATTTTTAATTGAAAAGCCAGCAACGAGAAACATAACATTGAGCCGATGCCACTCAGAAAATAAATAGTTAGGTAATATCTGACACCCAAACTCCGCTCGATTAAACGCCCGATAAAAAAAAGGGACAACATATTAGTTCCCAAGTGCAGTGAACCATAGTGCAGGAAATTGGCACCGACTAACCGCCACCACTCACCAGCCCAGACTTTTTCGGGGATCAATGCTCCTAAACGTTCTAACGCCGCAAAATCTTGGCTACCTCCCAGTTTTATTTCTAAGGCATATACAATCAAATTGAGAGCAATTAAAATGTAAGTAGCGTAGGCAATCTTATTACCGCTGTTTTTCATTTAAAATAGTCAATTTTTGCAGGAAACGATACATAATCAATTCCATAATTTGTTGGCTATCTGCAATCATATCGTTTTGTCTAAACTAGATTAGATAATCCAATACTTTTCTAACAGTTACTGCTAAATGGTAAATTAATAGCTGTAGCCACAGAGCGATCGCCTTTTAATATTCAAATAGCTATCATGACTAAACAGTACCGCATCACTTTACTTCCTGGAGATGGCATTGGCCCCGAAATTATGGCAGTCACGGTAGAAGTGCTGAGTGCGATCGCACAAAAGCACGATCTTAAGTTTACCTTTACCGAAGCTTTAATTGGTGGAGCCGCGATCGACGAAACGGGACAGCCTTTGCCAGCAGAAACTTTAGCAACTTGTCGTAATAGCGATGCCGTTTTGCTCGCAGCGATTGGTGGTTATAAATGGGATAATTTACCCCGTCAACAACGTCCTGAAACTGGATTATTAGCATTGCGCGCAGGGTTAGGACTATTTGCCAATTTACGACCAGCAACAATATTACCCCAACTAATCGATGCTTCTTCACTTAAACGGGAAGTAGTTGAAGGGGTCGATATTATGGTAGTGCGAGAATTGACGGGCGGGATTTATTTCGGACAGCCGAAAGGAATTTTCGAGACAGAGACAGGAGAAAAACGCGGTGTTAATACGATGGCATATACCGAAAGCGAAATAGATCGCATTGCTAAAGTCGGATTTGAAACTGCTCAAAAACGCCAGGGTAGATTATGCTCTGTTGATAAAGCCAATGTTTTAGATGTTTCCCAGCTATGGCGCGATCGTATTATAGCAATGGCAAAAGACTATCCCAATGTGGAACTAAGTCATTTATATGTAGATAATGCGGCTATGCAATTGGTTCGCGCTCCTAAACAGTTTGACACTATTGTTACGGGTAATCTATTTGGTGATATCCTTTCCGATGCCGCAGCAATGCTGACTGGTAGCATTGGCATGTTACCTTCTGCCAGTTTGGGTGCGGATAGCCCTGGCGTATTTGAACCTGTACATGGTTCAGCACCTGATATTGCCGGGCAAGATAAAGCTAATCCTTTAGCGCAGGTTCTCAGTGCAGCAATGATGTTACGTTATGGTTTGGATGAACCAGATGCTGCTAGTCAAATTGAACAGGCGGTTAACCAAGTGTTAGACGAAGGCTACCGTACTGGAGATATTGTGTCATCTGGCACGACTGCCGTGGGTTGCCGTCAAATAGGCAAGGTCTTAATTAAAATTTTGTTGTCTCAGTAATTTGGCATTGCTGCTCTCGATTGTTTTCAGTACTTAATGGCAAATACTTAACAATTAACACTTAATGACAAACACTTAACAGGTAACACTTAGAAATTGAAGATTGCCAACATTTTGTAATATAAATTTATATTTGCAGTCTTTTTTAGGTGAAAAATTGAGTTAAATTTAGAGTTGTCTTCTTTGGGGATCACTTAATGAGTTATACATCGTCTACACGCAGTAAGCGTTCTGTTAAACCTAGGGACATTGCTGTTAGGCTGTTTGACCCGACTTTAATTAAAGCAGCTAGAAGCATATATAGAACCTACTGCAACGTACAGTCCGAAACCAGCAATAAACCTTTTGGAGTAGTAATCCATATAGATAACCATAGAGGGCAATTGGTATTTAGACAAAAACCAGTTCTTTTGCCCAGAGAATGCTTTATTCCAATTGATCAAATAGAAGCTGAAATATATTAAAAAACTAAAAAATATTTTAATTATCAGTTGTGAATTTTTACTGCTAAATAGGGAATTTTAGTTAAGTCCTGAACAAAGTTTTTACCTCATAACTAATTATGGAAACGCTGGTTAATACGATCGCGCTTTCGACTGTCTTTACTTTTGGTGCTTGTATTGGTAGTTTCCTAAATGTAGTTGTTTATCGTATACCTGCGGGTATCTCTTTAATTTCTCCGCCTTCTCGCTGCCCAATTTGTTTTCACAGACTAGGAAACACAGAAAACGTACCAATCTTTGGTTGGCTCTGGTTACGAGGGCGTTGTCGGTGGTGTCAAACCTCCATTTCTAGTCGCTATCCCCTGATAGAAGCAATAACGGGAACTATTTTTATCTTAGTATTCTTGCAGTTTGGTTACAGCATCGAGACTTTAGGTTACTGGGCTTTCTTATCTTGGTTACTATCTTTATCTCTAATCGATCTCGACACCATGACTTTACCAGCCTCGTTAACTAAATCTGGTTTAGTTTTAGGATTAGTATTTCAAGGAATAGTTGGGTGGCAAATTGCTGAAGGAAAAGGAATTGCTAATCAATTGATGTTCGGAATTGGCGGGGCAGTATTAGGAATTTGGTTACTAGAAATTATTGCCCTGGTTGGTTCAATTATGTTGGGACAACAAGCAATGGGAGATGCCGACGGCAAGCTGATGGCAACTATTGGTGCTTGGATAGGTTGGAAATATGTCTTAGTATCTAGCTTTATTGCCTTTGGAATTGGCTCAATTATTGGCGGTGGTGCAATTGCCTTGGGTTTACTTAATAAAAAACAACCAATGCCTTTTGGTCCATTTTTAGCTTTGGGTGGTGCATTAACTCTCTTTTGCGGCGAAGCGATTATTAATACTTATATCAATACCTTGTTTGTTTTTTAACCTGCGTTGCTTGACTTTTTTAAAAACTTTTGATGTTATACCCTTGTGGTACTTTTGACAGCCAGGGTCTTGGAGACTTTTACGAGAGAGTAATCCATTACTCTCCTGCCATAACCAAAGCTTCTATTTCTTCGATAGTAGTAGGTAAATCAGCGGTCAAAACTTCGGTACCAGATTCACTTATCAATACATCATCTTCGATTCTGATTCCTTTGACGTCGCTAAACTGTGCCAAACGCTCCCAATTGACTACATTTTGATATTTATTGCGGAAATCGGGATTGCTTAAAATTCCTGGTACTTGATAGAAGCCAGGTTCAATTGTGACTAGCATTCCAGGTTGCAGAGGGCGATTTAATCTTAGATAAGCTAACCCAAAGCGACTACTTCTGACTCTTCCTGCTTCATATCCTGCTAAATCTCCCAAGTCTTCCATGTCGTGAACATCTAAACCCAATAAATGTCCAATACCGTGGGGAAAAAATAAAGCATGAGCATCCATCTCAACTAAATCTGCGCTCTTGCCTTTTAAAATACCTAAATCAACTAAACCTGCGGCAATTATTGAGGCGGCTAATAAATGAATGTCTTGGTATTCTACGCCAGGGCGCATTTTGGCAATACAGGAATCATGGGCAGCTAAAATTATCTGATAAATATCCTTTTGAGTCGGTGAAAACCTGCCCGAAACTGGCCAGGTACGAGTAATATCTGATGCCCAGCCATTAGACGTTTCTGCTCCGACATCAGCTAAAACTAAATCCTGGGGCTGTAGTAAATTATCGTAAGACTGGTTATGTAAAACTTCACCATGCACCGTGACGATACTGTTGTAGGCACAGCACATATTATGGGCAATAATCACTCCTTCGGTTGCTCCTCGTATCTCGGCCTCTGTTTTGGCTTGCAGAGTAGCCTTCATTCCTGCTTGATGAGCTTTAACCGATACTGCTGCCGCTTGTCGTAATTCTTGTAAAGCGGCTGGATCGTGCTGCGATCGCAATGTTACTATAGCATTAGCTAAGTCTAGATCAATTCCTTCTGGAGTATTAGCTAATGCTACGGGGCGATTCAACAACTGGCATTGTTGCTGATATGTTTTAAAATCTTGTACGGCAATTGTTGCCGCACTTGCCGTTTTTCTTGGCAATTCAGCCAGAGGATAGGAATTATCTGCCCCAATTATCGTAGCAATTTCTTCCCGCCGAAGAGCTTCCCCATGCCAAAGAGTAGACTGGGAAGAAGGGTTGTCCATAAACAATTCTAGTCTGCCACCGTCTAAGCGAATTGCCGCATTTTCCCAAGCTAGTCCTGCAAAATAGAGAAAATGACTGCTAGCGCGAAAAGGAAAGGAATTAGCAGGGAAATTCCGCCCTATGGAGCTGCCAGACCATAAAATGACTGGATGATCTACTAATTTTGCTAATCTTTCTCGTCTTTGTTGTAAGGTATGAGAAATAGAATTAATCATCATTTACCTACAGATGGCAACTCTAGAGAGAGGAGAAGAGATTTATTTTCTTTGGTATAAGAAAGCAAAAATATGGCTGTAAAAGAAGCCGCGTCGATTTAAGCTACTAACGACAGTAAAAAATAGCGGAAATATTCACTGCTTGATAAATTAATAAGTTAGTAGTTACGAGAAAAATTATCATTACGACGACCACCGCTGCCTCTATTATTCTCACGAGGTCTAGCTTTATTAACTTTTAACTCTCTTCCCATCCATTCTGCACCATCTAGATTTTCGATCGCTTTATCTTCTTCGGCTTCGCTGCCCATTTCTACGAAACCAAAACCTCTGGGGCGACCAGTTTCTCGATCTGAAGGTAACGAAATACGTGACACAGTCCCATATTCAGCAAAAATGCTCGTAAGATCTTCTTGAGTTACTTCATAAGAAAGATTTCCAACGTAGATTGACATTGATTGTCTCCTAAAGACGAAATTATTTTGAGATAAATATTTCGGAAACAAGTTTGTCAATCTATAAGTAGCCGAAAGGTCATGACAAATTGAAACAAACACGCTTACCAAACTGAATATCTATTTTCTAGTAGGTTAACACAGCAGTATCGAAAGGAAGAATGAGAAGATTGAAAACAAGGTTAAAAAATACAAAAATATATAATAACCCCGCTTAGTAACTGTAATTAGCAAGTCTAAAAAAAGCGAAATTTTAAGTAATAATAAATATGTATTATTGGAAGTGATGTATGATACCAAATGGAGTTAAACATAACGAACTACGGCAACTAGTTCGAGCGCAATTAGAATTATTACTCGACAGCGGTAATTTAGAAGGTGCAAAAGCTCTTTTAGTACCAGTACAATCAGTAGATATAGCAGAAGCAATTGAAGGCTTACCAGAATCGACTCAGTTAATTGCTTTTCGCTTACTATCTAAAGCCGAAGCGATCAAAGTATACGAGTATTTAAATAGTGATGTTCAACAAGCTTTAATTCAAGAATTTAAACGCCAAGAAGTATTAGACATTGTCGATAAAATGTCTCCTGATGATCGGGCGAGAATGTTCGACGAACTTCCTGCTAAGATAGTGCGACGTTTGTTGGCACAATTAAGCCCAAACGAACGTAAAGCCACGGCTGTTTTACTTGGCTATGGAGAAGACACAGCAGGGCGAATTATGACCCCTGAATATATCTCTTTAAAAGAGATTTGGAGTGTTGGTCAAACCTTGGAGAAAATTCGTAGTCTCGCCAACGCTTCAGAGGTTGTTTATTATCTTTACGTTACTGATGATTCTCGACAATTAAAGGGAATTGTTTCTCTCCGAGATTTAGTAATTGCATCTCCAGACAAAGCTTTGAACGAAATCATGACTCGCGATGTAGTTTTTGTTCATACTGATACAGATCAAGAAGAAGTAGCTAGAACTATCCAACGTTATGATCTATTAGCGCTGCCAGTAGTTGATAGCGAAGAAAGATTAGTTGGTGTGGTAACTGTCGATGATGTAATCGACATTATTGAAAAAGAAGCGACAGAAGATATATATGCGTTGGGCGGCTTACAGTCTGACGGCGATAATTACTTTCAAACTAACTTATGGACAGTAGCCCGTAAAAGAGTAGTTTGGTTATTTGTTTTATTACTTACTAATACAGTTACAGGGGCAATTATTCGCTCTCAAGAAGAACTTTTACATCAAGTAGTTATTTTAGCGGCTTTTATTCCTTTACTAACTGGTACTGGTGGCAATGTAGGAGCGCAATCTTCTACTGTAGTTATTCGTGGTTTGAATACCGAAGAAATTAAAGATATGGGGGCAGGAAAAGTTATTTTTCGCGAAGCTGCCGCAGGTATTTTATTGGGCTTAATATTAGGTTCGGTAGCCACTATTTGGGCCTATTTTTTACAGGGTAATTTAGCCGTAGCTATATCCGTAGGAATTAGTTTAGTTGCCATCGCACTTTTAGCTTCTATTGCAGGTTCAGCTTTACCTTTTTTGTTTCGTTCTTTGAGTTTAGACCCTGCTTTAATGTCCGCACCTTTTATTACCACTGCGGTGGATGTTTTAGGAGTTCTTATTTACTTTAATATCGCCAAAGCTATCTTAAGATTATAGCAATTGTAATGTTTTGATCATGTTCTAGTTTTTTGCTGTTTTCGCCTTCTGATTCTGTTTCATCAGATAATTGAGAAGATGTTTTAGTGCTTGGTAGTTCATGCCGATAATCCATCCAAAGTATTGGCTAAAAATTCTGTACGACAGGCATGGCGTTGAATTTTACCGCTAGAGGTTTTAGGAAGACTTCCAGGTTTTAACAATAAAGTACTGTGTACTTGTAAATCGTGGTGTTTGGATACTTCACGGCGAATTGATTGAATTAATTCCTGGACATTCATATTTTCAGTAGTAGAATAGCCGTTAGATTTTAATGTAGAACGGTTGTTGCTCCAGTAACGACGTTCAACTTCAGCCAAAATAATTAATTTTTCTTCCCCCTGAATATCAACTGAAAAGCTAGCAACGCAACTCGGTCTAATAAAAGAATTGCTCTCTTCTACAGTCCTCTCTATATCTTGAGGATAGTGATTACGTCCCTTAATGATGATCATGTCTTTAAGACGACCAGTAAAAAATAACTCCCCGTTCTCTAAAAAACCTAAATCTCCTGTACGCAAAAACGGCCCTTCTTTAGTGTTGCTTAGGTAGGCATTAAAAGTATGTTCGGTTTCTTGCGGCTGATTCCAATAGCCGCCTGCAATACTAGCACCAGATACCCATATTTCTCCGATCTCTGATGATTTACAAGCAACAAGGGTTTCAGGATTTGCGATCGCAATTTTCTGGTCAATTAAACTACCACCACAGCTTACTAGAGTACGAGAATTTTCATCTAAAGGATTTGCGATCGCAATTTTGTTTTGTTCCAAAGCCTTTCCCTGAACAGTTTTAGTCACAACTGAAGCATTTTTAGACCCGCCAGAAATAATTAAAGTAGCTTCAGCCATTCCGTAACAGGGGTAAAAAGCTGAATAACGAAAACCGTAGGGAGCAAAAGTCGTAGCAAATTTGTCTAAAGTGTCATGGTTAATTGGCTCTGCACCATCAAAAGCCACTTCCCAATTGCTCAGGTCTAGTCCTGTTGCTTGTTCTGGTCGGAATTTCCGTACACAGAGATCGTAGGCAAAATTAGGTCCACCACTGGTAGTGGCTTGATAGTTAGAGATTGCCCTTAACCAACGCAGGGGACTTTGTAAAAACATCAAGGGAGACATCAAAGTAACAGGAAAGTCTCCATAGAGAGGCTGGAGGATGCCACCAATTAATCCCATATCATGGTAGGGAGGCAGCCAAATTACTCCCTTACTTTGAGTCGAATGTCGGAAACACCGATGAATTGATTCTAAATTGTGCAGTAAATTTTGATAGGCAATTTTGACACCTTTAGGCTCGCCTGTTGAACCAGAAGTATATTGTAGAAACGCAACTGTATCGCTAGATAAGTTAGGTCTATGCCAATCTTGAGCTAAATTACCATCAAGATTGTCTGTGGTTATCCAGTGCAAACTTTTTAGTTCAGGAGTGCGTTCTAATTGACTCTCTAAATTGTTTAGTATGGAATGAGTGGTTAAAGCTAAATTTGCTTGTGCATCTTTTATGATGTTCTGAATGCGATTTAAAGAGCGATTTGCTCTGGGAAGATAAGCAGGAATAGCAATGACTCCAGCGTAAAGACAGCCGAAAAAAGCTTCTATGTATTCTAGACCAGGAGAATATAGCAATAGAACTCTATCTTGAGGAGAACTAACTGATTGAAGATAAGCTGCGATCGCTTTTGCTCTTTGTTCTAGTTGTCCATAGGTGAGGCTAATTTCTTCTGTTTCCCCATCTACCAAAAAGGTATATGCGGTCTTTTGCGGCTGTGAATCAGCTCGCTCATGGAGGATATCGACCAATGTAACTGCTTTAATCGTATTTTTTAAACCACTCATTCACTTTTGATTTTTTAAATCAATTTACACCATATCTTATTTATTGAGAGTCCAAGTAGGAAGAAACTTGGGGTTTAATTTCCTGTGGATAATTAAATTCCTCAACAGCTTACATCAATCAATGCCCAAACTAAGTATAGTTGTGACACCTTGATAATAGTCATGTGGATTATCGAAAGACTTTAATGTACTAAGACAGTTTCGAGTTTTATCAGTACAGCGGACGATTTAGAATAATTTTCACAATAGACTTTAGACTTTTGGGCTAAGTTCCATTAACTTTGGTGAAATTGAAGCAATAGGCAATAGCTATTAAGTTTGAATTCTTAACTTATTTATCCAAAAAATGTCATGAACGTTGTCAATTTTCCTAATTCTCCAAAGCTACAAAATATTATCGTCAACAGTATCAATAATTCGGTGAACAAGCGAATTACTTTTGCTGAGTATCTGAATTTAGTTTTATATCATCCAAACTATGGTTACTATAATTCAGGAGCAGTTAAAATTGGTGCTACAGGAGATTTTTTCACTTCTTCTTCTTTAGGTAAAGATTTTGGCGAGTTGCTAGCAGTTCAATTTATAGAAATGTGGCACACTTTGGGCTGCCCTAATCCTTTTTACTTAGTAGAAATGGGCGCGGGTAATGGTCAACTAGCTTATGATATTTTGGCTTTTTTACAAATAGACAATAACTGTTTTGAGCTAATTCAAGCCTTAAAATATGTAATTATTGAACAATCTCCCACCTTAATTGAAACTCAAAAAAAAATAGTCAAGTCTTTTAAAACTTTTGATATTAGCTGGAGAACCTGGAATGATATTCCCGATAATACTATAGATGGTTGTTTTTTTTCTAATGAATTAATTGATGCTTTTCCTGTTCATTTAGTTACAAAAAATCAGGGCAGAATACAAGAAGTATATTTAACAATAGAACAAGACAAACTAACAGAAACTATCGCTCCCGTATCTACAGAAGAATTGATCAAATATTTTGATCTAGTCGAAATTAATTTATTCGATCCAAGATATTCACAGAATTATCGTACAGAAGTAAATCTCAACGCTTTAAATTGGCTAGAAACATTAGCAAATAAGCTTAAACGTGGATATATTCTTACAATTGACTATGGCTACACTGCCGATAAGTACTACCGTCCTCAAAGAAATAAAGGAACTTTGCAGTGTTACTATCAACATCGCCGTCACAATAACCCTTATGTCAACATTGGCTATCAAGATATTACCGCTCATGCTGATTTTACTGCTCTTGAACGTCAAGGTGAACTAAATAATCTGGAAAATATCGGCTTTACTCAGCAGGGATTATTGTTAATGGCTTTAGGATTAGGCGATCGCCTGAATGAGCTTTCTAGTGGTAAATATGATCTATCGCAGATTTTCAAACGTCGGAATACACTGCACCAATTAATTGACCCCACTGGCTTAGGAGGATTTGGGGTGTTGTTACAGGGTAAAGGACTAACTGAAAAAGAGCGATCGCTCCGAGGTTTAATTACACCACCCATGTTTTGAGTAAGTTTTATCAACCAAAAACCGCCATTACGATAATCGAAGGAGCTGCTTCGCGATCGCAATGACGGTTGAGAAATCAAGTCATCAGATTAAAATTCTGATCCAGTAGCAGTACTTCCTGAACCTATAGGCATACTAGAACCGCCACCAGATACAAGATCAGTTTCTTTAACAAATCCACTGTAAGCTTCCATCCCGTGTTCGCCAATATCCAACCCGCGCATTTCTTCTTCTTCGTTTACTCGAAGACCGATAGTTACTTTTAGCACCGTCCAAACAACTGCACTAAATACTACTGTGAAAGCTGCAACGGCAACAATACCAATGAGTTGCGTAACGATATTGCCTGTGCCAAAGATACCTACTGCCAAAGTTCCCCAGATACCACAAACTAAGTGAACCGAGGTTGCACCGACTGGATCGTCAATCTTGATGCGGTCGAAGAAAGCAACAGAAAAGACGACAATGATACCTGCTATAGCGCCAATGATTATAGCGGATAAATAGCTAACATCATTACAACTAGCGGTAATACCAACTAATCCAGCTAAAATACCGTTGATAATCATTGACAAGTCTGGCTTACCATCTTTAAGCCAAGAGGTAAAGGTTGCTGTCGTTCCACCTGCTGCTGCTGCCAAGTTAGTAGTAAGAGCAATATAAGGAACATTAGCCGTAGCCGCTAATTCCGAACCAGGATTGAAACCAAACCAACCAATCCAAAGAATAAGACAACCTAAGGTGGCAAAGCCCATATTATGACCTGGGATCGCGTTGGTTCTGTCATTCTGGTACTTCCCTAATCTAGGCCCTAAGATATACGCTCCAACTAAAGCTGCCCACCCCCCAACTGAGTGAACCACAGTCGAACCAGCAAAGTCTTTAAAGCCCATTTCGCTCAACCAGCCGCCATCCCAGATCCAATGTCCAGTAACGGCGTAGGAGAATCCTACTAACAGGGTGCTAAAAATTAGAAAGTCTGTGAACTTAATTCTTTCTGCTACTGCACCAGAAACAATGGTTGCTGCCGTAGCAGCAAAAGCTACTTGAAATAAGAAAGAAGTGGCTTCGGGAACTCCCGCTGGATAAGGGTCATTTCCATAAGCAGCAGAATCGCCACTAAAAAAGAAGCCGTTTAAACCAATAAATGGACTACCTTCCCCATACATTAAGCCATAGCCGATTGCCCAGTAAGCTAAAGTTGCGATCGCAAAAACAATCAAGTTTTTAGCCAGAATGTTAACGGCATTCTTTTGGCGACAGAAGCCAGCTTCTAACATGGCAAAACCCGCATTCATAAAGATTACTAGAATTGAGCAAAATAACAGAAAAACTGTATCTAAAACCACTCTAAGTTCATCTAGTGTTGCAGGAGGCTCTAATCCCTGTGCCGTAGCTGCTGTATCCCAAACGACTACAATTAATGCTGCCAAGGGAATGCAAATAAGCCACGCAGGAGAAAAAGACTTAAATATCGCTTTGAGAGGTTGTGGAAGCAAGTCTTTAAGTTGTGAACTATCCACATCAGCGAAATTTTTATGTCTGACTATTTTTTTACTTTTAAAAAATTGGGAATTCATTCATCTACACTTCACTTTAATTAACTTTAGGAAATATATTTAGTTTGTCTACAGTTGCAAACTCAATTTCCAATAGTTTGTAGTTTTTTACTTTTTTTTGCCGTATTTGATCGTACTTTTATTTATTCTGAAAACCTGTATAATAAAAAATATTTTATTTTCAGCCCCAAAAAAGCCGCCCTCAAGGAACGGCTTTTCTAGTCGTTTGTATACTGCTGTATACTGTTGTTTAAATTGTCAGATTACTTAATAAACAACATTTCTTGGTAAGTTGGCAATGGCCATAAATCGTCTGCTACTTCACCTTCAAGAGCGTCTGCATATTGTCTTATTTCACTCATCAAAGAACGAATGGTAGTTGCACAATATTTCATGTGTTCTTCTGTAGTTTTAAAATCATGTTTGTTGATAGCTTCGCTCAATTTAGTAACATTATCGAGCATCGATTTAGCTAAATCAGCTACTTTCTTAAGACTTTCTTGGTCAAAGTCAATCCCAAGTTCACTAAGACTACCAACGGTAGCCGCAAGATCAGATAAATGCCTTGCTGCTGCGGGATAAATAATTGTTTTCGCCATCTCGATCATCAACTTGGCTTCTACTTCAATTGAAAGAATATACTGTTCTGAATATACTTCATAGCGGCTTTCCAATTCGACGGAGGAAAGAACACCTGTTTTTTCAAATAATTCTTCAATATATTTTTCTTTCAAAACAGGTAAAGCGTCTGCTGTAGTCGGTAAATTAGCTAAACCTCTTTCTTTAACAGCCATTTTATGCCATTCTTCAGAATATCCGTCGCCACCAAAGATCACACCACCGTGTTGATCCATTATCTCTTTCAAAACAGTTTGAATTGCAGCATTCAGGTCTGTTCCATTGCCCAATTCACTTTCTAATCTGTTGCCAATCCAATCTAAAGAATCTGCCAACATCGTGTTGAGCGCAATTAAAGGACCAGAAACAGACTGATTAGAACCTACGGCACGAAATTCAAAACGGTTTCCTGTAAAGGCAAAAGGCGAGGTGCGATTTCTATCCCCTGCATCTTTAGTTAAAGGAGGTAATGTATCGACGCCGATGTGCATCTTTCCTTTGCGTTCATAGCCGCCTTGAACTTCGCCTTTACTGATTTGGTTAAACACATTTTCTAACTGTGAGCCTAAATAAATAGACATAATCGCAGGAGGAGCTTCGTTAGCACCCAATCGATGATCGTTACTAGCAGTAGCAATTACTGCCCGCATGAGTGACCCATACTTGTGAACTCCACGAATGACAGCACTACAAAAGACCAAAAATTGAGCATTTTCGTGGGGGGAGTCACCTGGGTCTAACAGGTTACCTTGGGTTGGATTGCCAACAGACCAGTTAACGTGTTTACCAGAACCGTTAATTCCTGCAAAGGGTTTTTCATGGAGTAAACACATAAAACCATGTTTCTTAGCAGTCTGACGCAGAATCGTCATGGTTAGCTGCTGATGATCAGATGCTACGTTTGCTGCTTCAAAAAATGGCGCGATCTCAAATTGACCAGGAGCTACTTCATTGTGTCTGGTTTTAGCAGGAATTCCTAGCCTATACATTTGATTTTCCACGTCCTGCATAAATACTTGAACCCGCTCTGGGATAGCCCCAAAATAATGGTCGTCGAACTGCTGACCTTTAGTAGAAGGCTTACCAAAGAGCGTTCTGCCAGCCAGTAATAAATCGGGACGGCTATTGGCGAAATTAGCATCCACTAAAAAATATTCTTGTTCTGCTCCACAGCTAGAATTAACAGGCGCAATATCAGTATGACCCAATAATTTTAGAACTCTGGTTGCGGCTTTGTTCATCGCCCCTATGGATCTGAGCAGAGGGGTTTTTTTGTCTAAGGCTTCCCCTGTCCAGGAAACGAAAACTGTAGGAATACATAATGTTACCCCATTATCGGTGTTCATTACATAAGCTGGACTAGTTACATCCCAAGCGGTGTAACCTCTGGCTTCAAAAGTGGAGCGAATACCGCCACTAGGGAAAGACGAACCGTCTGGTTCACCTTGTACTAGAAGTTTGCCAGCCAATTCAGAGATGGCTGTTCCATCACTCTGTATGGAGATAAAACCATCGTGTTTTTCTGCGGTGGCATTAGTCATGGGATAAAATACATGGGCATAGTATAGTGCGCCCTTAGATATAGCCCAGTCTTTAATTGCCGAGGCAACAACATCAGCGATGGAAACATCAATTTGTTCCCCTGCTTGGATAGTTTTTTTGAGAGATTTGAAAACGTCTTTTGGAAGACATTTTTTCATCTTGTTCAAGCTGAATACATCAGTTGCCCAGGTATCTTCTAATTTGCTGGGAATTTCAGCAGGAAATGGCTCTCGGTTAGTAATTTGATAGATTGCTTGAAGGCGCGATTCGTTTCCACTCATGGTTATTTCTGGATATGTTGATAAGGTTGGAGAGAAATTAATATTTTCAGGACATGATTAGTCAATTTCGGCTATTGATACTCTGTGGATTAATTTGTGAATTAATTTTTATAACTCTTGAAGACTATCCTAGAAACAGGCGGATTAAGATTTTGTTACTTATGCTACAGAATTATCAGGTTCTAGTTTGATGTACATCTATATGATTCTGTAATAATGTGACTAGATTAACGAAATTAGAGTTTATTTGCGAAAAATTAAAGCTTTTTCTTAGATTGAGAGAGTGTTAGTCAAATGTCAAAAATTAAGAGTGAATATTAGTCCTCGTCGCGACTTATGGGATTATAAATAGATGTAGCTTAAAAAAAAGGCTAAATTGCTAGCCGACTTAAAAAAAATGCTGTTGGGAGAAATTAAGTAAGATGCGAGACGCAGTTACCACACTAATCAAAAACTACGATATCACGGGCCGTTATCTAGACCGCAGTGCGATGGATAGTATCAAAGACTATTTTCAATCTGGAACTGCCAGAGTAGCTGTTGCCACTATAATTAGTGGCAATGCAGCTTCAATTGTCCGCCAGGCTGGGACTAAGCTTTTTGAAGATGTTCCAGAACTACTCCGTCCAGGGGGATATGCTTATACTACTCGTCGCTATTCTGCCTGCTTGCGAGATATGGACTATTATTTACGCTATGCTAGCTATGCTTTAGTAGCAGGAAGCATGGATGTCTTAGACGAGAGAGTTTTACAAGGTTTACGGGAAACTTATAACTCTTTGGGTGTTCCTATTGGGCCAACTGTGGTCGGCATTCAAATTATGAAGAATATGATCAAAGAAATGGCATCGAATGAAGGAATTAATAATACAGATTTCTTAGATGAACCTTTTGACCATATGACCCGTAATTTCAGCGAAGTTTCGGTTTAGTTAAAGAATATTTACATTCAAACGCGATCGCCCTAATTACTGACTTTGATCATGGGCGATTTTTTTATATAAATATTAATAAATTATTAATAAACTTACTAAAAACGAAAGACCTATTTTTGTCTTGTACGGTAAACCACACTGATGATACCGTTGCCATCTGATGCCGACTTTAGCTAGATTAGCACTCGGAAGGTGAGAGTGCTAAGCAATAAGCAAATTGCTTCACACCAACAAACTTTTACTTGATATTAAGTGTTTAGTTATCTGGAGAATTTTTTATGGCAGCTGTTACTATCAACGTTTCAACCGTTAAACCTTTAGGAGATCGCGTTTTCATCAAAGTCAGTGCTAGCGAAGAAAAAACCGCTGGTGGTCTTTACTTGCCTGAAGCAGCTAAAGAAAAACCTCAAGTAGGTGAAGTAGTCGGCGTTGGCCCTGGCAAACATAATGATGATGGCGGCTATATACCTTTAGAAGTAAAAGTTGGCGATAAAGTCCTTTACTCTAAGTACGCTGGTACTGATATTAAACTCGGCGGCGACGACTACGTGTTGTTATCTGAAAAGGATATTCTCGCATCGGTATCTTAAGCTACTTAGCTGTCAGTTGCTCCATTCCATTGTTAGCCACTGACGAGAACTAACTTGACAAAAAAGAATTTAATCTAGTTTCCATTCACCATTTCACTGAAGGCAAAGCAATTTTATGGCTAAATCTATCATTTATAACGACGAAGCTCGTCGCGCCCTGGAAAAAGGCATCGACTTATTAGCTGAAGCCGTCGCCGTTACTCTAGGCCCTAAAGGACGTAATGTAGTCCTTGAAAAAAAATTTGGCGCGCCCCAAATTGTCAATGATGGGGTAACTATCGCCAAAGAAATTGAATTAGAAGATCATATCGAGAATACAGGCGTATCTTTGATTCGTCAAGCTGCATCCAAAACTAATGACGTTGCTGGAGACGGTACTACTACAGCAACCGTACTAGCTCATGCGATCGTTAAAGAAGGTCTGCGTAACGTTGCCGCCGGAGCTAATCCGATTGCAATTAAACGCGGTATCGACAAAGCGATCGAGTTCCTAGTTGGCAAAATTAAGGAGCAAGCCAAACCAGTTGAAGACTCCAAAGCGATCGCTCAAGTCGGAACTATCTCTGCTGGTAACGATGAAGAAGTCGGCAGAATGATTGCCGAAGCTATGGATAAGGTTGGCAAAGAAGGTGTAATTTCTCTAGAAGAAGGTAAGTCGATGACTACTGAACTAGAAATCACCGAAGGGATGCGTTTCGATAAAGGATATATCTCTCCTTATTTCGTAACTGACACCGAACGCATGGAAGCTGTTCTAGAAGAGCCTTTCCTCTTAATTACCGATCGCAAAATTACTCTAGTACAAGACCTTGTTCCCGTTCTCGAACAAGTAGCTCGTCAAGGTAAGCCGCTAATTATCATTGCCGAAGACATCGAAAAAGAAGCACTAGCTACTTTAGTAGTTAACCGTCTGCGTGGTGTGCTTAATGTAGCGGCAATCAAAGCTCCTGGCTTTGGCGATCGCCGTAAGCAAATGCTAGAAGACATCGCAGTTCTAACTGGTGGTCAAGTAATTTCCGAAGACGCTGGCTTGAAACTAGAAAGTACCAAAGTCGAAATGTTGGGTACAGCTCGCCGCATCATCATTACTAAAGACAGTACAACTATTGTTGCTGAAGGTAATGAAGAAGGAGTTAAAACTCGCTGTCAGCAAATTCGCCGTCAAATAGAAGCTAGCGAATCTTCTTATGACCAAGAAAAACTGCAAGAGCGCCTGGCTAAACTATCTGGTGGCGTAGCAGTCATCAAAGTTGGAGCTGCTACCGAAACTGAGATGAAAGACCGTAAATTGCGTTTAGAAGATGCCATCAACGCTACGAAAGCAGCAGTGGAAGAAGGCATTGTACCTGGTGGTGGAGCAACTCTGGCTCATCTTACCCCTGTCTTGGAAGAATGGGCAAAAGCCAACCTTAAAAATGAAGCTTTAACTGGTGCTACTATTGTCGCTCGTGCTTTAACAGCTCCTCTAAGAAGAATTGCTGAAAATGCTGGTCAAAACGGCGCCGTAGTCGCAGAGAGAGTCAAAGAAAAAGACCTCAGTATTGGCTACAATGCCGCTACTAATGAATACGTTGATATGTTTGAAGCTGGTATCGTTGACCCAGCTAAAGTAACGCGTTCTGCCTTGCAAAATGCTGCTTCTATCGCTGGTATGGTGTTGACTACCGAATGTATCATAGTTGACAAGCCAGAAAAAGAAAAAGGTAGCTCTTCAGGCGGCGGTGACTTCGACTACTAATTAATTCTGATTTAATTTTCAATTAATTAATTATTTTATTTTTTGGTTGCTTACCTAATTGAAGCAGCCATTTTTTTATTAGCAATTCACAATAATACATTTATTGTTAGGCCGAGAAATCAAGCCATCTTGCTCAAGCTGACTCAGTATTTTAGTAACGGTGATTCTAGTCGCACCAATAGCATCAGCTAATTCCTGATGAGTAAGTTTAAAATCAATTAATCTTCCTTGTTTAATCACACAACCAAACCTGGTAGCTAGCCATTCTAATAACATCCATAAACGGTTATATATTCTTTGGCTACGCACAATATAGGTTAGTCGCTGTGTTTCTTGTCCATGACGTAATATTGCTGTAGATAACTTTCCCCATTCGGATTTAGGTACAGAAACAGCTCTAACGTCGGTGATGCAATCGATTGAATAGGGTTCAAGATTAGATAGAGGTTTGCCAACTATATCTTGAACTCCCCAAAATCCTAAAGTAATTAATATTCCCTCTTCATTAATTGTGTAGGTTTTGACGACACCGCTAATAATTAACCATAAAGAGTCCAAAGTTTTAGGTAGTGGATCACCAGAATTTAAAAATGTAATTGTTCGCGTTGAGATTAATGCAAGCATTAGTTACGTAATTATAAAAAGGAACTTCATACTAGTAACTCTTGAGTAAACCTGTTATTTTACGCGTTTTATTACAAAAGTTAATAAGAAAAGCTACGCCTCTCTTAAAGCGCAGCTGGACAGAAATATAAATATTTTTTAGTTTATGAGTTAGGGTAATTCAGGAGCAGTTAGAGGCATCATCCCCTTGAATGCACCAGTAGATGGGAGTGAAGATATCAGGTTTTGATTTAAACTAGGTTGATGTTCGGCAATTACTGGTAAAGCAGCACGAACCTTGGAGGCAACTTCCACTGTTTTGACATCGTAAGTGCTAGTAGCTAACTTGGGATACAAGCCAATAGTGATAATTGGAATTAATAAACAAGTGGCGATAAAGATTTCGCGGGGTTGAGCATCTACTTGAAAACTTTCGATACTTAGATTGGGATTAGGGTCTCCATAAAATACTTGGCGCAGCATGGAGAGAAGATAAATTGGAGTCAAAATCAAGCCAACAGCAGTCAGAATGATTATTACTATTTTAAAACTTTGGCTATAAGCATCGCTGGTGGCAACTCCTAGAAAGACGCTTAATTCCCCGACAAAGCCACTCATTCCTGGTAGAGCTAAAGAAGCCATGGCTCCTGTCGTGAACATGGCGAAGGTTTTAGGCATTTTTTGTCCCATGCCGCCCATTTCGTCCATCATTAAAGTATGAGTGCGATCATAAGTAGCACCAGAGAGGAAGAATAAAGCTGCTGCAATCAAACCATGAGAGATCATTTGTAAAACTGCTCCATTCAAACCTAGATCGGTAAAAGAAGCAATTCCAATCAACACAAAACCCATATGGGAAATTGAGGAAGAAGCGAGTCTCCGTTTGAGGTTAGTTTGTCCAAAAGCGGTAAATGCGCCATAAACAATATTGATCACACCTAAAATAACTAGTAGTGGTGCAAATTTAATGTGAGCATGGGGCAGAGCTTCAACGTTAAGACGAATTAGTCCGTAACCACCCATTTTTAGTAGCACACCCGCCAAAATCATCGAAATCGGTGCGGAAGCTTCACTATGAGCATCGGGTAACCAAGTGTGTAGAGGAAAAATTGGTAGTTTGACACCAAAAGCAATTAAAAATCCTATATAGGCGAGTAACTCTAATGCTAAGGGGTACTCTTTCATACCTAGCTCGGCAATGTTAAAAGTAATATTGTCACCGTAGAAAGCTAAACCTAAACCCGCGACTAAAATGAAAATTGAGGCTAAAGCTGTATAAAGAATAAATTTAGTTGCTGCATAGAGACGGTTTTTGCCGCCCCAGATCGAAATTAATAAGTAGACTGGCACTAATTCGATTTCCCACATGAGGAAGAATAGCAACAAGTCCTGAGCGGCAAATACGCCAATTTGTGCGCTGTATAAAATTAAGATTAAAAAATAATAGAGTTTTGGCTTGTGTTCTACTTTCCAAGAAGCCAAAATTGCCAAAGTCGTGATTAAACCAGACAAAAGAATTAATGGCAGGGATAATCCATCAACACCCACTGACCAATTTAGACCTAATTGAGGAATCCAAGAATAAGTTTCTGTTAACTGAAGCTCTGTTGTTTCAAAACTGTAATTTTGCCAAAACCCATAAACCATCATGGTTAGATTGGCTAATCCTACGAATAAAGCATACCATCTAACGGTTTTACCATCTTTGTCAGGAATCAGGGGAATAGCTGCTGAGGCGATTAGAGGAAATAAAATTGTGGCTGTTAGCCAAGGAATTTGAAGGCTTTCCATTTATCTTAAGTACTTATACTCAAATATCTTCGCTTCTCATTGTATTAAGTTTTGTTAAAAAGTGCCAAGATTTTGGTCACAATTTTTTAACAATTAATGGTTCTTAGTTTTGTGAGCAATGACGAATTTAAGAGCAAGAAGAGTTATACTACTGAATTGTTGCCAAAAAGCTATCCATGCATAGGTTCTTGCGGTATTGCGTTGGATTAACTTTATTGATTTATCAGTCCCAACTTCCTCTTTTAGCCGTAGAATTGCCAAGGGTGGAATCTTCTCAGATAGTGCCATCTGATCACGTAACAAAATTAGCTAAAAAACCGCCAAAGATCGCCTCTAAAGCAAATGCTTATCTAATTACTCAAGAACGGCAAGGAGGGACAAGGGAGTTTAAAATTCCTGCTGCTCAAACAACTAGATCAGAAAATCAAACTATTCCCATCGATCAGATTGAAGTAGTAGAGATAATCGCAGATCGCCAGGAATATAACGAACAAACACAAGTCGTTACGGCAGTCGGTAATGTGGTGATGCGCTTTGCTCAATCAGTAACGACGAGCGATCGCCTGGAAGTTAATTTGGCAGATCGTATTGCCGTTGCTCAAGGTAATGTAGTTCTCAAAAGAGGCGAGCAGGTACTTCGGGGTGAAAAATTTGAATATTATTTAGTTGCAGATCGCGGTGTTATTTTTAAAGCAGGAGGAGAAATTTATCAACCCCGCCTCAGTCAAGATACCAACGTATCGAGAGAATTACCCCCTGAGCCAACTATTGTTGACCCTGCTTTGAGCGATCGCCTGGCAGGTAATCAACCACTCACGAGCGTTACAGCCGCAACAGGACTTGGCGCAACGATTGGCAGCAGTAGAGATTTCAACATCTCGAACAGTAACAATCAGACTGGTGGAAGTATCAATCGCGTCAGGTTTGAAGCAGAACGAGTCGATTTTGAAGCTACAACTTGGCAAGCGGTTAATTTTCGCCTCACCAACGATCCTTTTTCTCCTCCTGAATTGGAATTAAGATCTAATACTGCTACTTTTAAACAGGTTAATTCTACACGTAGCAAATTAACCACTAGTAAACCTCGTCTGGTTCTGGACGATAGTTTAGCCGTACCCCTAGTAGGTACCCCGTTTGTTTTTTCAAGCGATCGTTCGTCGAGTCAGCCAGCACTATTTAATATTGCCTTTGACGGCGAAGAAAGAGGGGGTTTCTATATTGAGCGCGGTTTTAAAATTATCAATGGGGAGAGAGTTAACTGGGAAATTACACCCCAATATTTTTTGGAACGGGCTTTGTTTCCTAGTGTTTTTAGATTTAGTCAAGCAGAAGAGGGCGGACTATTTGATCCTGCTGTATTTGGTTTAAAAAGCAGGTTTAAGACAATTTTTACCGCCAGAACCAATCTAGAAGCCAATTTTTCCTTAACTAGTTTTGATATTAACGATTTAGAAGACAATTTTCGGGCGAAATTAGGAGTACAACAGCTAGTTGGAAAAATTGATAATCCTTATACCTTTGCTCTGGAATACAATTATCGCGATCGCTTATTTAATGGTTCTCTGGGTTTTCAGACAGTTTTCAATAGCATTGGTGGCGTAGTGACATCACCCAATATTGCTTTAGGCAAAACAGGAGTTAATTTAAGATATCAAGGCTCTGTTCAAAATATCAATTCCGACACTGATCGGACAGAATTATTAGAATCTGGGCGAGATAACGATCGCATTAATTTGACTCGCTATCAAACGGCAATATTTTTAGCTAAAACTTTTCCTATTTGGTCAGGAGAGGCTTTACCCGCAACTAAACACCAAGGTTTGCGCTACACTTCTATTCCCGTAGTCCCTAACTTAGAAATATTCACAGGAATTTCAAATGTCAATAGTGTTTACAGCAATTCCGATACACAGCTATCCATAGAGGGCAGCATTGGAATTCAAGGTCAATTAGGTCATTTTTCTCGCTCTTGGCTCGATTACACAGGATTTAGATTAGGTTACTCGCAAAAAATTCGTGGTGATGAATCTCCTTTCTTGTTTGATCGGATAGTAGATCGACAAACCCTTGATTTAGAAATTATTCAACAGATTTATGGCCCAATTCGACTTGGTTTTCAAACCTCTTTAGATTTAAACAGCAACGATGAAATTAGTACTGATTATCTTGTCGAATACAGTCGCAGGACTTATAACCTTACTCTACGATATAATCCAGTCTTAGAAATTGGTTCATTTAGTTTCCGCCTCAGTGATTTTAATTGGCGCGGCGATCCTGAACCTTTTGGCAACTAGCTTATTAGCTAGTTGCTAGTCGCTAGTCGCTAATAGTGATTACCAACTTTACGATGATGTACTGCGGTTAAGCCATCTGGGTTAGCAACTCGACCTAAAGTTACTTGGCTGTAAACAATCCAGTGATCGCTACATTCCATACGGCTTAATACTTCACACTCTAGATAAGCTAAAGCTTCTGTGAGAATAGGAGAACCATTTTCAGCAGTTTGAGTTGGCACTCCAGCAAAACGATCTGCGCCTGGTTTAAATCGCTTGAGAAAGTGTTTCATCAAGCCTTGATATTTAGCTTCTTCCAGAACATTTAAGACAAAGCGATCGCCAACTTGCATTAAAGATTCAATCGCCCGATCTTTGGCTACAGCGATCGTCAATCCAGGTGGTTCAAAACTGGCTTGAGACACCCAAGAAGCGAGCATGGCACTACTAAGATTGCCCTTGGTTGCAGTAATGATATACAGTCCACCACTTAAACGACCCATTGCTTTGTCTAAGTCGCTATCGAGGGATTTCATGTTTTTGACCAGCTTATCGCGAGTCAGCAGTTGTCCTAAATCTGTTCCTGACTCTTCACAGATTTGATAGATAGCTTCTGTGGGAGTATCTTTAATACGAATCGAGGGGAAGGCTGTTTTTAATCCTGCATCGCGAAACTTGGCTTGCAGAGGATCGATTGGTTCGTCATCTTCGCCATAGGATTCAAACATCCCAATAACCTGCTTTTCTTTTGCCGCTGCTAATACTGTTCCCATATTGGCGGCAATGTCTTCTTGGTTATTACCTCCCAAAGGAGGCATACCTAAGACGATGCCAGTAGCGCGAGAGACTATTTCGTTGACTTCGGTGTTGTCAGCCGAACGCAAATCGACCATTTCAACTCCTACACCTGTCTTAGTAATACCTCTAGCAACTGCTTGAGACAGGCGATCGCTGTAGCCATAATCGGAGACATAAAACACTGCCACCATTTTCTCGGCTTTGGTTTGGGCATTACTCCAATTGCGATAGCGCTCTAATAGTTCGGTAAGATTATGTTGCAGTAAGGGGCCATGTCCGTTAGCGACCAGCTTTATTTCCCCTAATTGATCCATTCGCTTCATTGCTGAAAGAACCGAACGCGCATTAGGAGCCATTAGGCAGTCATAATAGAAGCGATAGTCTTTTTCGATCGCCTTTAAGTCTTCGTCAAAAGTGTCATCGGAACAGTAGTGCAGCCCGAAAGCATCACAGGTAAAGAGAATATTAGTAGCGCGATCGTAACTAAAAATAGTATCTGGCCAGTGTAAATTGGGTGCATTGACGAATTCGATAATATGACCCTGACCTAAATCGATACTTTCGCCACTTTTGACTATTTGCTTGTCAAAAGGTTGATGAATTAAATCTTCTAAAAATTTAATCGCTACTTTCGCCCCGACTACGATAGCTTGGGGAGCTAAATCTAAAAAGTCTTTGACCAAACCACTATGATCGGGTTCAGTATGGCTGATAATTAGATAGTCAATCTCTTTGGGGTCGATTAGACCAGTTAGAGTATCCAAATATAGCTGGCGAAATTTAGCGTGAGAAGTATCAACTAAAGCTGTTTTGTCGGCACGAATTAGATAAGAGTTATAGGTTGTCCCGTTTTGCAATCCAAATTCAATGTCAAAGCGATCTCGATCCCAATCTAGAGAGCGAATTACCGTAGTGTCAGGGGTAATTGCTGTAGTTTGGATAGTTAACCGTTTTTGGGTTTTAATTGGTGTTGTTACCATCTCCCCTCTCTTTATATTGATTTATTAAGTTTTTTTCTCTTCCTAGTATTGTAAACCAGCTCTAAGCTCTAAGTTTTAAGCAACTAGCAACTAGCTTTTTTCTAGTTGCTAGTTGCTAGTTGCTTCTCCTTACAAAGTTTTTAAAACTTCGGCATTTTTAATCAGCCATTTTTCACCCTGAAGCACTAACTGATAGCGCACTAGGAGGTTGTCATTGTAAGACTTAGAATTATCTAATTGTCCTGCTTGATAGTGTCGGGCAATTTCTTTAACTTCTGCTTCTACCGTGGCTTGTTTAGGATCATTCTGGTTAATAGCAGCCGATCGCATTTTGAGCGTATGTTCATAAGTGCGATATGAATTTTGCTGCTGGTCATAGATAGCGCGATCTCGCCAAGTAGCCAACAATGGTGCTACTAAAATGTTATTTAGCTCATCAATTTCGTGTTCTTTGCCAAAAGCTGCCGACTTACTGTCCAACCACTGTTGAATTACCTGTTGAGAAGTGTCAGTAAAGGTCAACTTGGGCTGGGGCTTAACGGGAGCTGCTTTGGGCTTAACTACCGGTAATTGTACTGCTGATGTATTAATTGCGATCGCCAGCTGTGCTTCTTGTTTAGCCATTTCCAAAGGAGGATTGAGGAATAGTTTCATCAGCACAAATCCCATTGTACCCAAGCCAAAAATCAGACTCGCTAGAAACAACCAACCTTTCAACAGAGTTGATTTAGATCGCTTTTTATTTGGTACTCGCTTTTTGTTCTGTCTTACATTGGCGTTCGATTTTTTAATTACCAAATCTGGAACAGCTTGACTTGTTTCTTTAGACTGTAAAGGTAAAGAAGGAGAGTAGTTGGACTGAGAATTTCGTGAAGTTTTAGTTTTAGCTACAGGGTGCTGTTGGATGGGAGGTATTTCCGTTGAGCTTAGGTTGCGCTCTAAAATAGCAGTTGAACTAACACCCGTAGCGACACTAGCACTAACTAATTCTTGCTCAGAACGTGCTGCATCAGTAGATTGGACTCGATCTGGCAATTTCTGCTTTTGACTAGAAAATTTATTGCGCCAACGAGATAATATTCCTGCCGACTTATCTTCATTGATAGCAGTAGATTTCGGCTCTGGCTGAGTAACAGCAGGAGCTGAAGGTATTGCGATCGCCGAAGCACTAGAAGCTAATTCTTCTAGATAGGTTTGAACTGAGGTATCGGCGAAGTATTCTATGAGCGTAACGCTGGCTTTTACTAAGTCAGAAAATTGCGATATGGCCTCTTCTTGCAACCATTTTTCGCCATAAAAACACAATCCAGGCAGTAAGTCGGTACTACCAACAGAATACTGCGTAATAATTTCTAGTTTTACCGTATCTTGGCTATTTTGAACTCTATGAATCGCTTTCTGAGTATGACCGAGTAGCAAAGCACAGACCGATTGTTCCCAAGTTACATCCTGAATCTCACTTAAAAAGTCCAACATTCGTTGAGCGCGTAAAATTAATTCAGGTTGTTTCAAGACAAACCCTCGCGCCATGAGAGCATAAACTGCCAAATAATTTGCGATCGCTGAAGATTTTTTGGCCTCCGCCTCAAACAAATGTTGTTGTTCGGCTGAAGTCAAATAAGTTCTTAATTGCTGAATAAAACAAAGAAATTGCTCAAAATTCAAACCAGAGCGATCTTCGCCTTTTCCTTCAATTCCTTGACGTTGAACCAGCATTTCTTTGAGTAGCTGAAATCCTCTGGCTCGTTCGGGAGAATTCGCCGAATTTTGAGCAATCAACTCTAAAACTCGGTATGGTCTTAATTTAAATAAATCTATTTCGATTTCTTCTTTTACTTTAGGAAATAAATTTTCCTGAATCAATAAATCCAGCCCCATTTGACCAGAAAGGGCGGCATTTTCATATTCTCGGCGATGCCATTGTTCTCGACCCAACTCTAAATAAGCCAAGGCTAGAGAAAGAATAATATTTTGTTCAGTAGCAGTGTTTACTTCGTCATCCTGTTTTTTTTGAAAAAGTTCGTACTCTTTACTATTGAAATAATCAATACCTAACTTCAAGACAAGTTCATATTCTCCCAATTCATGGAGAATCAACAAAACTCCGACGAATTGCGATGGCGGAATTTCGATCGTGGGATTACCCACCGATGGAGTCTTAGGCGCTGCTATTTCTCCCCCTTCAGGTTCTTCAATGGGTTCTGGAGGGCTCAGATTAATCAGAAATTGAGCATCGTATTCTGCCCTTTGTTCAGAGTCAGACAGAACTTGATAAGCATTTTGAATTAGTTCCTGACGAGCTTGGATTGCCTGAGTGTTATATTCTCGACGGGGCTGTTGCAAAAGCCGATCACCATATGCTTGCTCTAATTGTTCGAGAGTAGCTTTGATGGGTACGCTTAAAATTCTGTAGTAATCGAGGGGGATACGCACGATATAAGTTCCTCTGGACGGCTTTAACGTCCTGGTAAATGAAAGAATAATATTATTCCGAAAATTTTCTTAAGTTTAAATAAATTTAATTTGTCGAGACTGAAGGCAGACACTTTACTTTTTGCCAGCATTCTAACGTGAATTTCTCAAACTTAAAAAAATACTTAGGATTAATTAGGAAAAATACCAGCAGTTGTAAAATTTGTTTAAAAAAGTATGAACTTATCTCAACCAAAAATTATTGTTTTGGACGACGATCCAACTGGCTCTCAAACTGTACATAGTTGTTTACTATTGATGAGTTGGGATGTAGAAACTCTGAAACTGGGTTTAGAAGATGATATCCCGATTATGTTTATTTTAAGTAACACCAGGGCAATGAGTCCCGAACAAGCCGCCGTCACGACGAAACAGGTGTGTCAAAATCTCAAAATTGCGATCGCGGCATTAAACATCCAAGATTTTTTAGTAGTCAGTCGCTCTGACTCCACTTTGCGAGGACATTATCCCGTAGAAACCGATGTTATTGCCCAAGAGTTGGGCGGTTTCGATGCTCATTTTCTCACCCCTGCTTTTTTTGAAGGTGGTCGAATTACCATTGATAGCATTCATTATCTACTGATCGACGGTGTAAAAACCCCTGTCGCTGCCACCGAATTTGCTCGCGATTCAGTTTTTGGCTATAGCCACAGCTATTTACCAGACTATGTTGCCGAAAAAACCCAGGGTAGAATCCCCGCTGATCAAGTAGTCAGATTTTTACTCTTAGATATTCGTACTGGTCAAATTCACGGAGGTCAAATTCACGAACGTCTGCTACAACTTACAGGTAATCAATGTGTAGTTGTCGATGGAGAAACTCAAGAGGATTTTGATTTATTAGCTGAAGAAATTTTAAAAACAACCGCGACAGGTAAACGCTTTTTGTTTCGTTCTGCGGCTAGTTTACTAACGTCTTTGGCACAGTTAGGCAAACAACCAATAGCACCAGAAGACATGGCTGAATATAAGCCTACTCAAAAACCTGGTGTCATCCTAGTCGGTTCTCATGTCCAAAAAACTAGCCAACAGTTAAGTAAATTACTGGCTGAAGCGGCGGTTACAGGAATCGAAGTAGATGTAGTTCGTTTGCGAGATCGACCCCAAGAGCGAGCCATAATCTTACAAGAAACCTTAGAATCGGTACATCGAGCGTTTGAACAAGGACAAACCCCTGTTGTTTACACTAGTCGCCAAGAGTTGAATTTTAGTAATATTCAACAACGCCTTGAGTTTGGTGTAGTCGTTTCTGCCCTATTAATGGACATAGTCAAAGGTTTACCAAGCCAAATTGGTTTCCTGATTAGTAAGGGAGGTATTACTTCCAACGATGTATTAAGCGTTGGTCTGAATTTGACAGCAGCAAGACTCTTGGGTCAAATTTTACCAGGATGTTCTGTTATTCGTACCGACACAACTCATCCTCAGTTTCCTAATTTACCAGTGGTTTTATTCCCAGGTAATGTAGGTAATGAAGATAGTTTAGTCGCAGCTTGGCATCGCTTAAGAAATTTCTAATCTTTCAAAAGCTGAAACTTGCGTTAATATGTGCTTGAGAAAATAGACCTACTGAGGTGAATATAAGGATGATCAGGATGGTTGCATGATTTTTGAGCCTACTATCTCCCTAGATATAACTGACGATTTACCTGATTCGTCTTCTTTAGTTAATCGCTACTCACAAATTTGTTTAAAAAATGATGGCGATAAACTTTTGCTGGTGTTACCAACTCAAGCAGAAATAAACTCAGACTTACCTTGGTCTGAAACTTGGCAAGAACTTAAACATCTTATTCAAGCCAAAGAGCAGTCTTGGCAAGCAGGAACAAAAGTGTGTTTAGTTGCTCAAGATCGACTACTTGATGCCAGACAACTGCAAACTATTGGTGAAACTCTTGATGAAGTTAAACTTTCTCTGGAGATAGTCAGTACTAATCGGAGACAAACGGCGGTAGCCGCAGCTACTAGTGGATACTCTGTAGAGCAGAAAGCGTTTACAGAATCTCTTGGTGAAGAATCGTTAGAGCAAAAAGTGTCATCTACCGTTTTGGCAGAGCCACTTTATTTACAAAGTACTGTTCGTTCTGGAGTAGAAATCCGCCATCCAGGTACGATAGTTATCTGTGGAGACTTAAATCCAGGAGGAAAAGCGATCGCCGCAGGGGATATCTTTGTTTGGGGACGATTGCGGGGTATAGCCCATGCAGGAGCCCAGGGCAATCATCAATCTCGCATTGCGGCGCTGCAAATGGAATTTACTCAACTGCGTATTGCCGATGCCGTAGCTAGAGCCCCCAAATTACGTCCTGGACGTTTTACACCAGAGTTGGCTTTCATGACTACAGAGGGAATTCGTTTGGCTAAAACCTTAGATTTTGCCAAAAGTTACGTTTTTTCGGTGTCAAAAGACGCATGGGTCGATAAAAATCAATCTAAATAATTACAGCTACTAACTGCAAGCAATATGAGTCGTATAATTGTTGTTACTTCGGGTAAGGGAGGAGTGGGTAAAACCACTACTACATCTAACTTAGGAGCCGCGCTCGCCAAACAAAACCGTTCTGTAGCTCTCGTTGATGCCGACTTCGGACTGAGAAATCTGGACTTGTTGTTAGGACTCGAAGAGCGAGTTGTCTACACAGCCATAGACGTACTGGCTGGAGAGTGCCGCCTGGCTCAAGCACTGGTCAAGGATAAACGCCTCAAAGGTTTAGTGTTGCTCCCAGCGGCACAAAATCGCAATAAGGAAGCCGTTCAGCCAGAACAGATGAAGAAATTAGCTACTGCTCTAGCTAAAGGTTATGATTACGTTTTAATTGATTGCCCAGCAGGTATCGAATTGGGTTTTCGTAACGCCATTTCAGCCGCTCAAGAAGCTTTGATTGTGACAACTCCCGAAGTTGCTGCTGTGCGCGATGCCGATCGCGTTATTGGATTACTAGAAGCTGAAGGGGTCAATAAAATTAATCTTATTGTCAATCGAGTCAAGCCATCGATGATCGAGGAAAATAAGATGATGAGCGTCGAAGATGTTCTAGAGTTGCTGGGAGTGCCATTGCTCGGAGTTGTTCCCGACGATGAAAAAGTTATTGTCGCCACCAACAGGGGAGAACCTTTGGTATTGGGAGAACAAGATTCTATACCTGCAATAGCATACACCAATATTGCAAGACGTTTAGAAGGGGAAAAAGTCCCATTCCTCGATCTCATGGCAAATCAAGGTAATCTTCTGTCTCGACTGCGCCGCATGTTTGGCGGTTAATTCATCAAGATAGACTCTGGTTTAGACAAAACACTATCTTTTCTATTATCAACAGACAACACCATATGATTGTGTTTGTTTTTTCCAATGAAGACAATTTTAACCATGATTAACGAGTTTCTGGAAATGATTTTTCCCTGGAATAATAACGCTAATAGTCGAGATCACGCCAAAAGTCGTCTCAAATTGATCATCGCTCACGATCGCGCCTGTATCAACCCAGAGATTATGGCTGCGATGCGTGAAGAAATTCTCGATGTAGTTGCCCGCTATGTCGAGGTAGATCGAGATGAAATGGAATTTTCTTTATGTAACGATGAGCGGATGACTTCTTTGACTGCTAATTTACCCATTCGTCAAATTAAGCGATTGGCAAAGATTAAAGAGCAAATCATTGAAAACAGTTCATTCGATTTGCAAAAGTTAGAATTAGAAATAGTCGAAGTTGAAGAGAGCGTCGGAGCTGAAGAGGTTGCCAAAGTTGAGCAGGGTACCGATAGTTCTAATTCTAAATAGGTAGTTGCGATGGGCTTTGCCCGCGCTCCGCGCATCGCTTTTTGATTATTGATAAAACATAAAATAAATAGTGATCGCTTATCTATAACTACAGGAATATTGTCAACTTCATCCGCAATTCCTCCACAGCACCTCCGCTACGCGGTAGGTGTGGGACTCCTTGCGGATGAAGTTGAATGACTAACAATCATGTAGTAGGAGCGTTTCGCGTGCGCGCCCCTACTGATAATCAATATTTAGATACTGATAAAGTCATGTTCAGTAATGTTTGCGGCATCAATATTATTAACAAATGCGATCGCTGTATTATTATTGGTTGCATCTTGAATAATGGCACCATTTCCACAATCGTTGTTGACAATAGTTAAACTGCCAAAACAGAGTCCATTTGTTAAGCCAAATAAATCGATTCCGTCAGTAAAGTCTAAAATGACATCTGCTCCTTGACCAGATTGGAGAGCAAATACGTCATTCCCATTATTGCCAGAGAGAGTATCGTCACCGTGTCCTCCATAAAGAGTATCGTTGCCGTCTTCGCCACTCAGAATATCATTGCCCTCTAAACCTTCGATGGTATCGTTACAAGGAGTACCTATCAGAGTATCATCTCCAGAAGTTGGGACATCAGGATGGGGATTACCGCCGCCGTTGCCGTCGCCGTTGCCGCTACCGTTATCAACTCCACCATCTTGAACTTCAAAAGCACCGATATCAGTACCATTGCCCACAGTGCGATTAAAGCCTTCACCACGTTGATCCGTAGCTAGGTTATTGGGATTGCTGCCAGTGTCAATAGCGGGACTTCCTGCTAGTAGTTCCTGTGAAAGAGTTAGACCACCATTATCTTGTAGTTCACCTAGTTGCGGATCAATGGGGTTATCAGTAGTGCCTACGACGTCGCCGTTAACCCCATCAACAAAGCCTGCTTCAGTAGGAGAATTGAACCCCAATGAGCCAAACCCATCGACTCGACCGATTAAATTATTACCGCCGCTAGTAAAAGCTTCAGTTCCGATAACATCATCATCGGTATTTGTCCCAGGAGTAACAGTAGTAAAAGTTACATCACTGCTAGTGTTGTTGGCAATGATCGAGCTAGCAACAGTTGCACTATTTTCGTTGAAAACACCACCACCGAAATTATCGCTAATAGTACTGTTGCTAAGATCTAAAATTCCCTGGTCAGAATTATTAATACCACCACCAATAACACCAGAGTTATTACTAATGGTACTGTTCTCAATAATTAATGTCCCCGCATCGTTAAAAATACCGCCGCCATCTTCACTCGCAGAATTATCGTTGATCGTGCTATTGCTAATATTTAATCTGCCATTATTAGCGTTGTTAATCCCACCACCGGTAGTAGCGGAAGAATTATTTTCGAGTGTAATATGGCTGAGATTTGCTTCTCCACGGTTGTTAATTGCACCGCCGATGTTACCCCTATTATCACTAATCTCACTATAGCTAATGTCGATTTTTCCTCTATTACCAATCGCAGTAAAAGAATTATTATCAATATTGCTGTGGCTGATACTAGCAGTTCCATTATTAAAGATACCACCCGCAAAACCAGCCTCATTGCCGCTAATATTGCTGTTTGTAATCTCAATTGTACCTTCGTTAGCAATACCAGCACCAGAACCAGCCGCAGCAACACGATTATCATTAATTGTACTATTATCTACAGTTGCCGTACCGTTGTTAGCAATACCAGCACCTTTAGTCAAACTGGATGTGTTACTACTAATATTGCTGTTGGTGACAGTTAAATTGCCGTTATTGAGGATACCACTACCATCACCAGTGCTACCATTATCGATCGCAGTACTGTCCTCTATAATTGCTCTCCCTTGATTAAAAATCCCACCGCCTTCATTGGCACTATTGTTACTAATAGTAGTTTCGGAAAGAATTATATTTTCTTGATTGAGAATTCCTCCACCAACATCAGATCTAACTACACCATTGCTAATAGTTAATCCATCTAGAGCAACATCAATATTGGTTTCGGAATTACCATCGTCAATATTAAAGACGCGACTTTGTTCATTGGCATCGATAGTTAAATTATCTGCACCCAAACCGTCAATAGTTAGGTTTTTATCGATGAGTAATTCACCTAAGGAAAGAGTAATTGTTCCGCCACTTAAGTTGGAGTCGAAAGTAATGGTGTCTCCCTCATTACTATTAAGAATCGCTTCTCGTAGAGAAATATCTCCCTGACTCAAATTGCCATCGTCTTCATCATCTAAAGTAGTAACAACATATGTCCCGCCACCGCCATTATCTAGTCCACCATCTTGGACTTCAAAAGCACCGATATCAGTACCATTGCCCACAGTACGATTAAAGCCTTCACCACGTTGATCTGTAATTAGGTTACCGAGATTGCTGCCAGCGTCAATAGCGGGACTGCCTGCTAGTAATTCCTGGGTAGGGGTTGCACCGCCATTATCTTGTAATTCTTCTAATTGCGGATCAATGGGGTTATCAGTAGTGCCTACAATGTCGCCGTTAACTCCGTTAGTAAAACCGCTAGCACTATCACTATCACCCTCAGCAATTAAATTATTTCCACCACTGATAAATTCCCCACTCAAGTCCGTGAAATTATTACCGCTGTTCTGATCCTGACTATTTCCCGCAATGATACTACTAGTAATAGTTGCCGTACCGCTTCGAGTAAGAATTTCAGTAGCAAAACCTGAATTTCCGTCGCTACTATTATCCGTATTATTATCGCTAATAGTACTGTTAGTAATATTTAGTGTGCCTGCCGAGATACCACGATCGCGATTATCGCTGATCGTACTATTAGTGACATCTAACGAGCTGGCATGAATAGCTGCGCTTGGACTAGAAATACCAGGTCCACTATTATTACTGATTGTACTGCCAATGATATTGACATGGCCTGAACTTTTAATCGCACCTCCATAATCTGCCGAGCTATTAGTAATTGCAGAATCTTTTACAGTAAGATTAGCCCCTGAGAATTTAATTGCGCCGCCTTCCCCTGCATCGTTGTAAAAGAATCGTGTGTCAGTGCCATTGGTGATTGTTAATCCTTCGAGATTGACATTTGTGTTTTCTCCTCCAATGTTGAAGATTCCATTGCCACTACTAAGCCCATCAATAGTTAGGTTGTTCGCACCTAAACCAACAATATTTAAGGAATCAGTAATCTCTAAGTCTTGGTTGAATTCGCCACCTCTTGGGTTACGTTCTGTTTGAGTTAGGGCAATTGTTCCACCACTTAAGCTAGAATCAAAAGTGATTGTATCTTCGCCTTCATTTTCATTAGAAAGTGAGATCGCTTCTCGTAAAGATAAGCCTGCACCTGAATCACTGCCATCATTTTCATCATCAGTAGTGGTTACGGTATAAGTTTCCAAAACTCCCTGATAGGCGAGTTGAGTTTTTTCATCTATTACCAAATCTAGATCCATACCAGGAGCGGTAGTGACTTCCAAGTTCCAATTACCTCCTTGAGCCGCATTTCCAGTCAAACTGGCTGATGCGGCGATATTTGCCCCGGTTAGTTCTTGTAGTTGAACAATAAATTCAGCTCCGGCATCTCCTGCGGCGACATTACAACCATAAATTAATAGGGTGCGGGGAGACATGGAGAACCAACTTGGTAAGCCAGAGGCATAATGCCCTAATGTATCCAGACTTAGTTGACTATTCCCGAGATCAAGACATCCAGGAGAGCCGTGAGAAATCAAGTGAACTTGTTGATAATTCCCTTGTTGTAGAGTTCGGGTAATTTGTTCAACTCCATCAACTTTAGAATCGAGAACCACAACTTTGGTCTGCGCTTTAATTGCGCGCACTAAAGCGGCGTAGCCTGCTACACCAGAGTCTATAAAAGCGATCGCGTTCATGGGAAAAATTTTATTTCGAGAGTATACTCTTAATTTAAACAGTTATTGAGTCATATATGTAACTCTAATGTATAAAGATATCAACAAGTTGGATAGCTTATTTATAAAGGAAATATAAAGAGCAAAAAATAGCGATCGCATAAATAAATACTGGATCGAAGCTTGCTATTATCGATAAACTGATATTTTATAGCTTCACCCTCTCTTGCACAATGTTTAATTGGTTTCGCCGTAACGAAAAACCCCAGCCAGAAGACTCGGAAAAATCAGCTATTTCAACAGAATCAGAATCAACAGCTACAGAATCCGTTGTTGAAGAATCTGAGACGGCTATAGCCGAACCAGATTATCTAGCTTTTGCTAAAGCTGCCTATCAAAATATTCAGCAACGAAAGGGAGCGGGCGAAACTAAATTAGAACCTACAGAAGAAGTCTCTCAAAAGGAAACTGAAGCAGCAGAAATCTCAGAAGAAACGACAACCACAGCAGAAGTTGAAGAGATAGATGCTTCAGCAGTTATAGAAGCAGCAGAAACATTAGAAGAAACTACTCAATCTCCTGCAGCAGAAGAGGAAGTAGCCGCACCAGTTGAAAACGTTCCTGCTTGGATGCGTAAATCTCAGGGATTGGAAAAGCTTAAAGAAACTGCTATAGAAACGCCTATAGAAGCACCAGAAACTGTTAGTACAGAAGAAGTTGCGCTTGATGAAGATTTTGTTTGGTCAGCAAAAATCCTAGCAGATCGAGGTAGAAGTGCCAATGATGTATCAGAAGAAGAAATTAACTGGCTAACAAAACTGCGTCAAGGATTAGGTAAAACCCGTCGCGGTTTAATTAATCAGCTTAAGTCTATTGTCGGAAAAGGCCCTCTTAATGAAGATGCGGTAATGGAAATCGAAAGTCTATTACTACAGGCCGATGTCGGTATAGAAGCCACCGACTATATTATTGAAACCCTACAAGAGAAACTAAGAGAACAAGCTCTCCCACCAGAACAAGCGATCGCCTATCTCAAAACTATTCTGCGAGATATTTTAGATAAACCCCTGGCAGGAAAAGAAGATAACGCTTTTGTTCCCGAACAAGGCGAATTTAATATTTGGCTATTGACAGGAGTAAATGGTGCAGGAAAAACTACTACCATTGGCAAACTGGCAAACCTTGGTCAGAAGTCTGGCTATAGCTGTCTAATCGCTGCTGCTGACACTTTCCGTGCCGCCGCAGTCGAACAGGTGAAAGTTTGGGGAGAGCGGAGTAATACCCCTGTGATTGCTAACCCAGGCAAAAATACCGATCCAGCCGCTGTAGTCTACGATGCGATCGCCGCTGCTACTTCTCGCAACACAGAATTACTCTTAATTGATACTGCTGGACGCTTACAAAATAAGCAAAACCTAATGGCAGAATTGGCAAAAATCCGTCGAATTATTGATAAACAAGCACCTCACGCCAAGGTAGAATCCTTATTAGTTTTAGATGCTACCTTAGGACAAAATGGCTTACGCCAAGCACAGGTATTTTCTGAAGCAGCTCAACTGAGTGGTGTAGTTTTGACTAAACTAGATGGTAGTGCTAAGGGTGGTGTGGCTCTGGCTGTGACTCAACAACTTAATCTACCGATTCGGTTTATTGGGGCAGGAGAAGGAATTGAAGATTTACGTCCTTTTTCTAGCTACGAATTTGTCGAAGCCTTGTTAAACGGTTAAAAGTTTACCGTAACTTTAAAATAGTGGTTTTTTGTTTCGGTTTTATGGTTTTTACTTCATTTTATTGGCGTATTACCTAATTCGGGTTATCATAAATCAACTCAATACGCCGCTCAATAAAATAAAACTATTTTTTACTACTTACTACTTAGTAAAAAGCTAGTTAACAATTAGATCAAACTTAAGATTATTTTAATTAACGACTAACAAAAAAATACTGCGTTTGCTATATTTCATCCAATTGAGAAACGCTATATATCCGTGACTAATGAGCTGAAAAACTAATGTCTAAAATTGTAGAGGCAATGACTGTCACATCTTCCCATAGCCATCCCTCTCGAAATAATAGTAGTCTGGGCAATTCCTCCAAGGAAGAAGCTAATCCTATTGTGGCACTAAAAGAATTAGTGGCTAACCTGCAAAGAGAACAGAATAAAGTTCAAGATTTACTAAGCTCTTTAGGATTTGCACTCCGTAGTTTTAGTAATTTGAATCAGTTTCTGGAATTAACTCCTTTGATGGCGGCGAGAGTAACCGATTCGATTGGAGGAGCATTAGTTTTATATAAAAGTAACGGTCAAGTACGTCTTGAGCAAATTCATTGTCAGGACAGTAAAATTGGCCTAGAAATGCGTCGCGTATTTGAGCAAGTAAACTATCAAATTGATCGCGGTCGAATAGCTCAGGATAAAACTGTTAATACCTCATCACAGTTGTCAGCAATTCTTGATGAAAAAATTAGACAAGAATTAGAATTAGAAATCCAATTTTTTGGCACTCCAATCTTAGTAAAAAACCTTGAACAGGGTCGCCTTTATGTTTTTAGTAATGAGCCAGACTATATTTGGACCCCGACCAGAAGGAAATTAACTCAACTAGTAGCTGATCAAACAGCAGTGGCGATCGCAAATCATGAATTAACTGTCGAACTGCGCTCGAAAGAAAGACAAGACCGCGAGTTAGAAATTGCTTCAGAAATTCAATTACGTTTATTACCTAGTAAATGTCCTCAAATTCGAGGGTTAGAAATTGCTGCAAAATGTCAAACGGCAAATCGGGTAGGGGGAGACTACTATGATTTTATTCCCACAAATTACGATCGCGTCGAACATAAGCAATCTGAAGAAGCTTCATTAGTCCCCTGGAGTATAGTAATTGGCGACGTGATGGGCAAAGGTGTTCCTGCGGGGTTAATTATGACCATGACTAGAGGAATGCTGCGGGCAGAAGTGCTAAATCGCCATTCACCAGCCCAGATTATGCGTCATCTCAATCGAGTGATGTACGCTGATCTAGAGAATTCTCACCGCTTCGTCAGCATGTTTTATTCGGAATATGATCCCAAAAGCCAAACTCTTTCGTTTACTAATGCTGCCCACAATCCACCTTTGTTATGGCGGCGCGAAACTAATACCTTAGAAAAATTAGATAGTTGGGGAATGCTCATTGGTCTAGACATGGAGTCTGAATACGAAGACGCTACGGTGCAGCTTTCTCCTGGGGATACGATTATTTATTACACCGATGGCTTTACAGATGCGGCGAATGATCATGGAGATCGCTTTGACGAAGATAATCTATGTCGTTGTTTTAAGTGGGCTTGTCAACATTTAGACACCCCTCAAGAAATTTTAGACCATATTTTTGAGCAAGTAGAGCAATTTAGCGGTATTAACAGCAGTCGTGGTGACGATATGACCTCGATTGTGATGCAAATTAAGCCTTATTGAGTGACTGGTGTCTACCGCAATGGATGGGTCAATTTCTAAAGTGAGATACCTCTAGCGGTTACTATAACTAACGTTGCTCTAGCTATGTTTCAGTGAAGCAAGAATCCCACGGCTTTAGCGGAGTCGTGGGAGTGTCAAACAATCTACCTTTCACAAATATGAGTAGGATCGTCGGCTTTTTCCGCAAATTCCCAGCCCCTAGCCAAACGCCAAGCAAAAATAGATGGCAAACCTTTGTCGATAATTGCCTGACAAGTTTTTTGATAGTCATATTCTACTTCCCTCAGTGTTACTTCTTCTGCTTCAGTGTCATAAATAACATAAGTAGCATTAGGGCGACCGTGACGTGGTTCTCCCACCGAACCAACATTGATAATCTTTTTAATAGGCGCAGTAAAATTCAAAGATTGTTCCTGTTCCCCATTTGGTTGATGTACTTTGACTTGTAATTGTCCTGCTTCTAGAGTGCGGAGGTAAGGAACATGAGTATGACCGCAAAAAAGAACGTCTGCATCTATTGCTAAGACTCTTTCTAATGCTGTAAAAGCATCCATTTCTGGTAAAAGATATTCGTGATTGCTCTGGGGACTACCATGCACAAAACAGAGGTTTTCTTCTTTGAGAGTATGAGGTAATTGGGCTAAATATTCTCTGGTTTTGGGATGGACTTCTTTATTTGTCCATTCATGTGCCAATCTTCCTCTAGTTTCCGCTAACACAGAAGAATAACTACACTCACAAGAGTTTAATCCTTCGACAATATCTTCATCCCAACATCCTTGAACTGTGGGAATATCGAGGGAACGAATTTGTTCGACTACTGCGTTGGGATAAGGCCCATATCCGACTAAATCGCCAAGGCAATATATTTTTTTAGCTTTTTGCTGGTCTATATCGATTAAAACTGCATCTAAAGCTTCGTAGTTACCGTGAATGCAAGACATTACAGCAATTTTCATGCGACTACTTCTTCCTCTTTTGCTAATGAATTTTGAATTTGTTGTTGGTAGTAGTTAATCGCTTGTTCTGGGAGACAGCAATATTTAACCATTTGAGCAATTTGTTCTTTATCTAAATTCCGTCCCATAATTTCACAACCGCTAAAACGTTGAGGTCTACCTTTGTGCCAACGAGCTAAATTTAAGGGCTGAAAATCTTTTTGAGGCAAATTTTGCAGAAATTCTCCATAGATAGATTGCCCATCCATAATCTCGAAAATTCCTTTAACACGAGTTATGCTTCCATAAGCTCCTTGAATTAGTTCAGACCAAAAAACTTCTAAACTATTAAAATCGAGAACTTCTCCTGTTAGTATGCCGCGATGAATCTCCAGAGGATTGTTTGATGATGTCTCTGCAATTTGCTCTTGGCTATTGCCCATAATAATTTCGTCTGCCCAGGTGTGCCATCCTGTATTTTGCGATTGTGGAGGCATTACTGCTACTCGATGACAATTCAGTTGTTGTAGTAATGGTTCTATGGTAAGTAGATTTAGATACCAGGGAATTTCAACATAGGTGATTAATTCTTCTTCAGGAGAGCCGAATAACTCTTGTTCTTGTCCTGATAAGAGAATTTGTACGCTAGGAAACTTACTCTGAATGAGAGTCGCATCAATAGGGATAGATTCTGTCTGCGGACTAAAATAACGCACAGTTTTTTTCGTTTTGGCAATCTGTTCCTGAATCCAATAGGTTTTGCCATTTCCCGGAGGTCCAGTAATTGCTGTAATCATGTCGGAGATCGCCATAAAATTATATTTCTGTTCTTATTGTATGATAATGATTATCATTTTGCCCGACATTCAGCAGATAAGTAAGGTAATGCCATTGCGCTTAAAAAGATTGCCAACTGCGTCGCTACAATACTGGGACCCGATGGCAAATTAAACCCGGCTGAAACCACCATGCCACAGACCGCACTCAACGCCCCTAACCCGGCTGATAGCCATACATAGTTGGTAAATGTGCGACTAAGCAACCTGGCTGCACAGGCTGGAATCACTACAAACGCACTCACTAGTAACACCCCGATTGCCTTAATCGAAATTCCCACCACCAACGACAACAACACAATGAATATCGTACGATGAGCAGATACCGACACCCCACGAGCGATCGCCAATGGTTCATGCAAAGTTAGTAACATTTGCGATCGCAAAGTCAGCCCAAGGAACACGATACAGACGATTAATAGCAACCCGCTAAAGACTAAATCGAGTTCTTGTACTGCCAGGATATCGCCAAACAGCAGGTTATTAATGCTCCCTTTGTACTGCCCCACAAAGCTGAGGATGATAATGGCGATCGCCAGAGATGAGGAATAGATGATGTTGAGCAACGCATCCGTCCATAGACGTGTTCGTTCCAGCAGGTAAGTCACACCCAACGCAAACAACACGGCAAATGGCAGCAACACCACAGACGGATTTATCCCCAGCAGTAAACCAATGCTGATACCCAAAAGTGCTGAGTGTCCCAGCGCATCGCTGAAGAAAGACAACTGGCGCAAAATCGTAAAGCTGCCCAGCATTCCACCCATTAAACCTGTGAGAATGCCGCCGATCATGGCTCGTTGCATGAAGGGAAATTGAAACAATTCCATCACACGAGTAACTTCTGCTTGCATAGACATGATTAACCTCCCTGATGAGAATGCCGATAGCGGACAAATTCGGAACCATAAGCAGCAGAAAGGTTGTTGGCAGAGAGGGCAACCTCTGGAATTCCCTGACAGAGTAAAGTGCGATTTAGACAGATGACGCGATCGCAGTTCCGTCTCACCATCTCCAAGTCGTGCGAAATTTGCAAGATTGCCCATCCCTGCTCTTGCTTGAGGCGGTTAAGCAACTGATAAAAATCTGATTCGTTCCGCACATCCAACCCTGCTGGAGCTTCATCCAGAATCAGCAAGCGGCGCGGACGCACCAAACAGTACGCCAGCAAAACTCGTTTGGTTTCCCCACCGGATAGACTGCTGAGCGGTTGACCCATGAGATGAGTGGCATCCACCTGAGACAGAGCCTGTCGAATTGCCAAACGCCGCTCTCGGCTGCCTGCCCAGGGTAGTCGCAAGCCTAAGAGATCCCAACCCAACCCCACCAGTTCAGCCACCGTCATCGGAATGAGGCGATCAAACAGAAAGTTTTGGGGCAGGTAGGCGATCTGCTGACGAATACGGGGCGCGAGGAGACCCTTTCGACTGAGAGATTGTCCCAGGACGAAAACAGCCCCTGCTTGCCGAGGTAGAATTCCCAAAATGGCTTGAACTAGTGTTGTTTTACCCGCTCCATTCGGACCAACAATCGCTGTATCCGTTCCTGCCTCCAGGGAGAACGAAACATCCTGCACTGCCGCATGGGTTTCCCGATAAACGGTTAGCCGCTCAACTGATAGCACTATTTCTGGCAACCAGACCTCCTAAAACGGCAAACTGACTGGTTGCGGCACACCTGCAAAAAGGCGAGATTGGAATTGGTTCGGTAACAATCACTGAGTAGATTTCCCCCCTAAACCGACTTCCAAATTGGTCAAGTTCTGACGCATCACGCTGAAGTAATAATCTGGCTGCACACTTTCTGCTCCAGCCGTCTCCAGCGGATCAAAATTGCTGACCTGCACATTCAAATCTTTTGCCAGAGCTGAGAATGGGTTTCCCACAGCTTGAGGTTCTGTTAACAGGGTTTTGAGGTTTGAGTCATTAGCTGCATTGATGACTCGTTTTACATCTTCGGGTGAAGCATTTTCTTCAGGAATGCCAACCAAAAACTCGGCTTTCAAGTTATAGCTTTGGGCGAAGTAAGGTGCAAAGTCGTGATAAGTTACAAACGTTTTGGCTGCAAAGGGCTGAAGTTTTTGAGTGAATTCGCTGTCTAGCTGCTGGAGCTTGGCAATGTAAGCAGCTGCGTTCGCCGTATAAGTTTCTTTTCCAGATGGGTCGGCGGCGATCAAAGCATCTCGGATGTTTTCAACTTGTTGAACGACGCGTTTGGGATCAAGCCAGATGTGGGGATTAAATTCTCCATGATGATGATCACCTGCTTCGGTATCTTCTTCGCCTTCAGTATGTTCCTCTCCCTCTGCGTGGTCATCCTCGTGTCCCTCAATCTCTTCATTAGAGATAGTCGCAATCCCTTCACTGGAGTCAATGATCTTCAAATTTGAGTTCCCTGAATTTTTGACTAAATCATCGAGAAATTCCTCCATCTCTAGTCCGTTTTCCACAAGCACATCCGCTTTAGCCAGTTTCTGAGCATCTTCTGGTTTCGCCTGATAGTCGTGAGGACCCACATTGGTTGGTAGCAATTGAGTCACTTCCGCGCGATCGCCTGCGACTGCTTTTGTAAATTGAGTAATCGGTAAGAATGTCGTCACCACCTGCAACTCGTCCGTTGTTGCTACCGAAGAAGCATCAGCTTGAGGTGATTCAGAACTGGTGGAAGGCGTATTGGATGCACAACTTCCTAAACTGACTGCGATCGCTGATACAACCACTACAGACAACCGACGAATCATGCCGCTGGATTGTCGCGACTCCGTTTTTAGATGAACCATTTTGAATATCCTCGCGTAGTTAAACTTGAAGCAGTGGAATTATCCCTTTACTTCTTTACTCCCTCACCGTTGCAACATCAATGCCGCATCTTTGGCAAAGTAAGTCAAAATCAAGTCTGCTCCGGCTCGTTTCATACTGGTTAGCGTTTCCAAAATCACCTGCTTCTCATCAATCCAACCCCGTGCCGCAGCGGCTTTGATCATGGCGTACTCACCACTAACGTTGTAGGCTGCAACGGGTAGATTCGTATGCTGCTTGATTTGACAAATGATATCCAAGTAAGCAAGAGCAGGCTTCACCATCACAATATCCGCTCCTTCGGCAATGTCCAGATGCACTTCCTTGATCGCTTCCCTGGCATTTGCCGCATCCATTTGATAGGTTTTCTTGTCGCCAAACTTGGGAGCCGAATCCAAGGCATCGCGGAATGGACCATAGTACGCAGATGCATATTTGGCAGAGTAGGCGAGAATTCCCACATTGATCCACCCCTCGGCATCGAGTGCCCTGCGAATGGCTTTGACACGACCATCCATCATGTCAGAGGGGGCGACAAAATCGGCTCCCGCTTCTGCTTGGACTAACGCCTGTTTCACGAGTACAGTAACGGTTTCATCATTGAGAATCTTACCATCCTGCACAATTCCGTCATGCCCCTCGCTACTGTAGGGATCGAGGGCAACATCAGTAATCACTAAAATGTCTGGAACTGCTTCTTTGATGGCTCGGACGGCTTGAGGGATCAAACCATTGGGGTTGTAACTTTCCGTCCCGACATTGTCTTTCTGCTCGTAGGGAATTAATGGGAAGAGTGCGATCGCCTTAATTCCTAAAACAAAAACATCTTTAACTTCTTTGAGTAGTAAATCTAGAGAATAACGATAACAGTCTGGCATTGAGGAAATCTCTTCTTTTTCTCCCTCGCCTTCGATTACAAAGACAGGGTAGATTAAGTCATTGACTGTCAACTGGGTTTCTCGCACCATCCGACGCAAGGTTTCCGTTCGGCGCAACCGGCGCGAGCGATTGGTTATTGAGAGAGGAAAGTTGGATGTTGAGTTAGATGAGGACATAGCGCTCGAGTATATTTTCAAGATTAGTTAGTAACCAAATTTTTATGATAATAATAATCGTTATATAAAAAAATAACTAATTTTTGTTAATTGTTGATTGTCAATGCCTACTTCACCAAACTCGTTGACGATGACTGCTACTTTTTTACCGTGTTCGTGAGTAAGAATGCGATTGAGGAGAGTTGCCTTACCCGCACCGAGATAACCAGTTAAAACTGTTACGGGAATAATGTTTGTCGTTTTTGTTGCTATCATGGTTTCGCTCTATATCGAGAATAATAATCATTCTCGATCTGATTGTAGAGTAAAAAAATGATAATCATTCTGAAAAAATCATAAATTTTGTTAATATGCCGAAATTACAGATCAACAATCAAGAAAAAGTCTTTAATCTACTCAAAGAACTCAAGCAAGAAACAAGCACTCAAAAATTGTATTTTCGCTACTTCAGAATTCTCAGTCAGATAAATGGCTTCGTTAAACAATGAATTAGTTGTCATGTCTTACTACTCCATAGGTGTAAGGATTTTAAAGATTTCACTTTGTGTTCATACTCGACACTGCGATCAGGGAAATGCTCGCAGCAACTCTAACTTCTGTGGATTGTAACATTTTTATGAGAATAAGAATCATTATCATGGCGATAAATTTACGCTTCGGCTTTCGCTTACGCAGCTAAACACCAAGAATAATTGGCAACGAAAGTCGATAACGATTATCATTATTATTTTAAACTGGTCATAAACCACAGCACACTCGTCCTTTTCGGCTCAAACCTATCTAATCATTCCATGTCCCAAGCTATTCCATCCATCCCTGATTTCATCGATACTGCTATTGTTGGAGCAGGCCCTCATGGATTGACTTTGTTAACACATCTGCTCCAAAAGAATAAAAAAATGCGACGTAAGATGTTGGTGTTCGATCCTAGTGGTAGCTGGATGACTCGTTGGCAAGAACAATTTGCCGCACTAGAAATTCCCCATTTGCGATCGCCTGCTGTACATCACCCCGATCCCGACCCCTTCGCGCTACGGCGATTTGCCGCGTCTCGCCCCAGTGAATTATATCCGCCTTACGATTTGCCTGGAACTCTTCTGTTTCAAGAATTTTGTCAAGACGTGGTGCAGCGTTGGCAACTTCAAAATTCAGTTCGACAAGCTACAGTTGTACGAATTGAACCCCTATTAAACCATCCCTATCGTCATTTGCGGCTGTGGTTTGAGGATGGGCGATCATTGGTTGCACGACGGGTTGTTTTGGCAAAGGGCAGTCGTCAGATAAATTTACCTAAATGGCTCGATCGAGTTCCTGTCCAGATCTGGCGCGATCGTCTTTGTCATTCCAGCCAAGTCGATTTACGAAAATTGCAACTAGCAGGCGAGCGTGTATTAATTGTTGGCGGGGGCTTAACGAGTGGGCATTTAGCGCTCGGTGCAATGGATCGAGGCGCGAATGTCGTGCTAATGTATCGACGGCAATTCTCTGAAAAGCTATTTGATGCCGATCCTGGTTGGCTGGGACCGAAGTATCTCAAAAACTTTTGGGCAGAATTCGATTGGCACAACCGTTGGCAAATGATTCAGCAAGCCCGCGATGGTGGTTCTATGACCCCTGCGATTATGACTCAATTGCGTCGCGCCCATCATAGTGCCAAACTAGAATTCTTCGAGCATTGTCAGGTGGTTGACGCTCAATGGCAGGGACAAAATTGGCAAGTTTGCTGTGATGATGGCACTTCTCATCAGTTTGAGCGCATTTGGATCGCAACGGGAAACCAACTAGATGCTACAACTGAACCATTGCTATCTGAAGTTCAGTCAGTTCATCCCGTAACGATTGTCAATGGTTTACCCGTGCTTGACTCGTATCTGCGTTGGGCGGGTTGTGAGTTATTCGTGATGGGTGGATTGGCAGCATTACAAGTTGGCCCTACCGCTCGCAATCTCTCTGGTGCAAGAATGGCAAGCGATCGCATTGTTCCAGCATTAGCAAAGGCAAGAATGGCAAGCGATCGCATCAGGCGGCATAATTAAGCCTAAAAGTTAAGGGCTTTGTCATTCAAACTTCTAGAGGTAAGTTGCGATCGCCTGAAAGCAAGTCGTAATTAATTAAATACCATCAGCTTACAGAAAAAGCTCTCAAACTATAACCTTTTCTCCCTTCACACTCGAAAACAAAATGTAATATAAAGCGATTTTCTACGGGAGGCGCGTGTTTGGAATTCACTTTAAAACCTTGATAGCTTTGCTTCACACATTGTCCCAGGGTTAGCACAGGCAAGTGTAGGGCGATCGCATCACGTGGCATAACTAAGCCAAATCTTCAGATTATACCAATTCTCGAAAGTAACGAGACACTTGATAAATGTTTGGGGGTCAGGGGTCAGGGGTCAGAATTTTTGAGTTTTATCTCTCCAGCTATTTTTGAGAAATGGTATTAATTGCCAGCGAGACATTCTTCTAGTTGCTTTCGGATTGTGTCTGCATCTAAATTTTGTCCGATAAAAACTATTTGATTAGAAGGAGAAACTTGCCAACGATCTGTCTTCCAATTACAACGTTTGCCACTGAGTTGAAAAATATGACGTAGTTGGCTACTTTGATACCAGAGAATTCCTTTCGCTCGAAAAACTTTTTCTGGTAACTTATCCAAGAAATTAGTAAATTTTTCCACAATTAGAGGTCGATTACTTTGGAAGGCAACTGACATAAAACCTTCGTTTTCTAAATGATCTTTATGGTGGTGATGATTTGGAAATTCAGACTTGAATTGTGGAATATGTTTGTTAGTTTCGTTTAACTCTACATCTAAAATTAAGGGGAGAGGCACTTGAGCGTGTTGAGAACGTAAAATTTTTGCTCCCGATTTAACAGAATGAATATATTTTTCTATTTCTTGAAGTTTTGCTTCGTCAACTAAATCGGTTTTATTCAGCATGATAATGTCTCCGTAGATAATTTGATCTAAAGCTATTTCACTAATTAAATGATTAGGATTAAAGTTATCTGCATCTACGATAGTCAAAATTGAATTCAGGCGGGTTAAATCCCTCAAGTGATCGCTCAAAAAAGTCATTATTAAAGGGACTGGTTCGGCTAATCCTGTTGTTTCAATGACGATACAATCGGGATGGCTATGTTGTAAAACTCTTTTAACTGCTTGAATTAAACTGGCATTGATAGTACAACAGATGCAGCCATTACTTAATAGCACCATATCTTTATCTAAGGAAACAAGGAGCTGACTGTCAATATCAATTTCTCCAAACTCATTAACTAAAACTGCTATTTTAAAATCTTGACGGCTAGTTAATATATGATTAAGTAAGGTTGTTTTGCCACTTCCTAAAAAGCCCGTAATAATAGTTACAAGTATACCTTTTTTGGGCAATGTTAAATTGTTATAATTCACTGATTTTGTTTGAGTTATTTAATAAATTGCTTAAATAAGATTAAATAAATTTAAAGTAACAGAATTCAATTTTGTTCGTTAAATTTTTAAGCCTTCAATCCGAAGTAAATCTTGATCCATATTACTGAAAAGATAAAGATAGAGATGAGAATTTCTCACCTCTACAAAAGAAGCTATTCAAAGAAGCAAGAGAAATTAAAAAACTAATTAACGAAATACAGGATTGTGTCGAATTAAACTCATAAATTCTTGACGAGTTTTGGCATCTTTAGCAAAGACACCACGCAGCGCACTAGTAGAAGTCCAAGAACCAGGTTTTTGCACCCCACGCATCACCATACACATATGAGTTGCCTCTATTACCACTGCTACACCTTTGGGTTTTAATAACCCTTGGAGTGCATCGGCAATTTGTGCTGTTAATCTCTCTTGGACTTGCAAACGCCGTCCGTACATTTCACAAATGCGAGCAATTTTAGACAGTCCAATCACCTTCCCATCTGGAATGTATGCCACGTGAGCGCGACCTAAAATAGGTAGGATATGATGTTCGCAGGAACTAAAGATATCGATATCTCTTACCAACACCATTTCATCGGCATTTTCGTGAAAAACCGCACCGTTGAGTAATTCATCGATCGATTGATGATAACCAGATGTCAAAAATTTTAAGGCTTTCACAACTCTTTTTGGCGTATCTTTAAGTCCTTCTCGGTCTGGATCTTCTCCCAATCCTAGTAGTAAAGTCCGCACCGCTTGACGCATCTCTTCTTCAGAGACTTGAGGTCGATGTTCGGTAATTAGATTTGGTAAGAAACTCTTAGTATGTTCAGAAAAATTTGGTTCGGACTTAGATAAGGTCATAAGAAATTCAAAATTTACTCTTCAAAATTGAAAGTAACTGTTAGAAGTTAGGTGGTTACTAACTCAGTTACTAAGCAGTCATTTAACTGCTGGTGGATATTATCGGCATCTAAATGACGACCGATAAAGACTAACTGGTTATTTGGCTTACTTGTCCAATTTTCAGTTTTGAGGTCGTAGCGAGGACCACTTAGCTGAAAGATATGACGCAAATCGCTATCACTAAACCAGAGAATTCCTTTGGCGCGAAATACTTCATTTGGCATTTGTTCGGTTATAAAATGCTCAAATTCATAGACATCAAAAGGCTGATCGCTTCTGAAAGATATTGAAACAAATCCATCATTTTCTAAGTGATGGGAATGGTGATGTTCGTGGTCATGATGACTATGTTCGTGATGTTGTTCTTCTTTTTGATAAGTTTCAATTGGAGTTAATCCGACATCGAGAATTAAAGGTAATGGAACTTGACCGTATTGAGAGCATATAATTCTTGCCCCTAATTTAGTATTGTGAATATATTCCTCTAATTCTTCTACTTTTTCTGCTGAAGCAAGATCGGTTTTGTTCAGTAAAACAACATCGGCATAAACTATTTGTTTATAAGCTGCTTCGCTTTCAAAATGTTCTGGTGTAAATGCTTCTGCATCTACTAAAGTAATTACGGAATCTAAGTTAGTTAAATCTCTAAATTCTGAGCCAATAAAGGTCAAAATAATCGGAAGCGGATCGGCGATTCCTGTTGTTTCAATTACTAAATAATCTACTTTATGTTCTCGCTCTAAAATTCGATAAACTGCTTCAACTAATCCATCATTTATGGTACAGCAAATACAGCCATTGCTCAACTCAACCATATCTTCTTCATAGGAAACTAGCAGTTGAGAGTCAATATTAATGTCTCCAAATTCATTAACAAGAACAGCGACTTTTAAATTCTGTTGATTTTGCAGTATTTGATTGAGTAATGTCGTTTTTCCACTGCCGAGAAATCCAGTAATAATAGTTACAGGTAAGCCTCGCTTGGGAATGGTTAATTCTGAATTTTGGGTTAATGCTATTGTGTTAGTCATTGTTATTAATGTAATTAATTAGTACTTGATTTTCAATTTAGCCAAATCCCTTTTTTTTGCCATAACAAACGGTTTTAAATTCAACGAGATCGCGTTTAGGATTGTAAAGAGTATAAGTAGCTTTTCCTGCTTCTCTACCTACATTACCTACACCAATAATTCTTCTTTGTGGTGCAGTTAAAGTCTGGGTTGATCGCTTTTTATCTAAAGTCGTTACCGATGTCGTGACCGAACCTCCTTGTAGTTGATATTCAAATATTTGACCAGAACGACCACAAAAGAGATTATTCGCCTCCATACGTTGAAGTCGGTCTAACATTTGCCAAGGAGGTGTTAGAGGGGTTAATTCGTCGCTGACACCGATAGTACTACCGTGAATTAGTAAGCAATCCAGTTCAAAAAAACCAAAATCTAAACCCCGTAACCATTGCACTGTCTCGCGAGAAACTGATTCCCAAAGTAATTTAGCTGTATCTTTTCCATAGCGATCAATTAATTCAGTTGGTTCGATAGATGAACCTAAGTCATGTAAATCAAAACACTGTTCTTCCCACCAACCAATACAAACTTGAGGGATTGGTTCTCCCAGACGAGGATTGCGAATACGTCGAATAACTTTTTCACTCTCTGGATTAGCGGCTACTATGTCGCCAAGAATATACAATGCTTCAACGCTAACTCGCTGACGCTTGAGATCGGCTAACACCACCTCATAAGCTTCTAAATTTCCTTCAATTCCACTTAAAATTGCCCAATAAGTCATTTTTTTAGAGAACTGATAACTGCTGTAATTATTTTGGCGAGAGATGTGTTTTTTACAGTCGCGAGCTACCGTAGGTAGTGCTACGCGATCGCCTATTGAGCAGTTTTTCAGTTATTTTATTGTGATAATGATTATCATTTTATAAGAAATTGAAATTTTTATCAAAAACTTTTTAGTGGCGATCGCACTTGGGATGTTTATTCGCTTTGTTCATAGTTTTTAGAAAGACTGGATACAATGAAGCTGGTTAAAGTAAAGAAATCTTAACAATTTGTCTTAATTTAAGGCGGTCTAAATTTTCTGAGATTAAATTGGTTGCAGATAATTTCGTCTTTAACCAACCCGATTGCAATCACAATGGAAATCTTAGGCAACGCTCAATTCTTACAGATAATGGTAGATGTACATCACAATTACTTGTTACCCGTTTCAAGTATCTTGGCACAGGCAATCGAAGACCCTGATATTCTTGGTCAAATACAGGATGCTTGGCATAAATTTATTGATTCGGGACAAGTTTGGGCAATGTTAATTGGCGTATTTTTTGGTTACACCTTTAAGGGTTTTACAGGCTAATCGATTTAGAATATATCTCGACCTGTAATTCTTATTTTATTTTCTACTGTGAGCAAGCAACCAACCTGGAGCGATCGCTTTGAATCAGCCTTGAATCCAGCGATCGCTATTTTTAATGCTAGTATTGGCTTTGATCTCGAACTAATTGAATATGATCTGACTGGTTCTATTGCCCATGCTAAAATGCTAGCTAAAACGGCTATAATTTGCAATTCAGAAGCAGAACAGCTAGTATCTGGTTTAGAACAAATTCGTCAGGAATATCAACAAGGAAACTTCAATCCAGGGATAGAAGCCGAAGATGTCCACTTCGCTGTCGAAAGAAGACTGACCGAAATAGTTGGCGACGTTGGTAAAAAATTACACACAGCGCGATCGCGCAATGATCAGGTAGGGACAGATATTCGGCTATATCTAAGAGCCGAAATTCAGCAGATAAAGCAGCAGCTTAGGCAGTTTCAGGCAGCTTTATTGAATCACAGTCAGAACCATGTAGAAACCTTAATTCCTGGCTATACGCACCTACAAAGAGCGCAGCCTTTAAGTTTGGCACATCATTTATTAGCCTATTTCCAGATGGCACAACGGGACTGGGAAAGACTAGGGGATGTTTACCAACGAACCAATATTTCTCCTTTAGGCTGTGGCGCATTGGCAGGAACTACTTTTCCGATAGATAGACACTACAGTGCCGAATTATTAGGCTTTGAACGTTTATATGAAAATAGTTTAGATGGAGTCAGCGATCGCGATTTTGCGATCGAATTTCTCTGTGCAGCTAGTCTGATCATGGTGCATCTAAGTCGTTTAAGTGAAGAAATGATCCTCTGGGCATCAAAAGAATTTAATTTTATTACCCTCAAAGATAGCTGCGCTACGGGTTCGAGTATTATGCCCCAGAAAAAGAATCCCGATGTTCCTGAATTGGTAAGAGGTAAAACAGGACGAGTTTTTGGACACCTACAGGGACTATTAGTAATGATGAAAGGTTTACCCCTGGCATATAACAAAGACTTGCAGGAAGATAAAGAAGCAATTTTTGATGGGGTCAAAACAGTCAAAGCTTGTTTAGAAGCCATGACTATTCTCTTACAAGAAGGGATTGAATTTCGGACAGCAAGACTGGCTGAAGCCGTAGCCGAGGATTTTTCTAATGCCACTGATGTTGCCGATTATTTAGTAACTAAGGACGTTCCTTTCCGTGAGGCTTATAATCTGGTAGGAAAAGTGGTTAAAACCAGCCTAGCTGCTGGAAAACTGCTTAAAGACCTCACTTTAGCAGAATGGCAACAATTGCATCCAGCTTTTGAGGCCGATATCTATGATGCGATCGCGCCTAAACAAGTGGTTTCTGCCCGCAATAGCTATGGTGGGACTGGTTTTGAGCAAGTACGCAAAGCGATCGCCGAAGCTCAAACCAAACTAGAAGTCGATACTTAAACTCAACATCTAAAATATATCTTATGCGTCGTTCTTGGCGATTTGTCTCTACTGTACTCGGTATTATTTTTCGTCATCCTGTCACGGGGACAACTATTATTCCCGTTCTCCCTGATGGTCGCATTGTTTTGGTGCAGCGTAGCGATTCTGGTCAATGGGGTTTACCTGGAGGAATGGTCGATTGGGGAGAAGATATTCCCCAGGCTACTAGTCGAGAATTAGAAGAGGAAACAGGGTTAAAACTAACTAAAATTAAGCGTTTAGTAGGAGTTTACTCCCACCCTAAACGAGATCCTCGTCTTCATTCCATCTCGATCTTATTAGAAGTAGAAGCAACAGGAAACTTAGAAGCAGAAGACAAGTTAGAAATATTGCAAGTTAAAGCATTTACAGTAGATGAATTACCTAAAGGTAATCTGAGTCACGATCATGATCGGCAACTGCAAGACTATTTGAATAATTTGACCACAGTGGCTTAAAAGCAATTATGTAATGAGCGGTGAGCAATTAACAGCAGACCTGAGCAAACGACTTCATAATCATTTAACTCAAATTGCGAGGGAAAGAGACCCTTATGTTGCTTCAGGGGGTCATTTTTTGGTTAGAGAATACATTCGTCAACAACTATCAAAATGGGGGACAGTTACAACTCACGAATTTGAAGTCAAAACCAAGACACATCAAAATTTAATTCTCGACCTGAATTCAGCAAGATCATCTAATTTACCTCCAATTTTAATTGGCGCGCATTACGATGCCGTACCTGGAACTCCTGGTGCAGATGACAATGCCACGGGAGTCAATACTTCTCGGTTAAGCCAAAAATAGTCTAAAGTAATTGAGGTTAACCATTATAGAATTAGGTAGAGAAATTGCAGCTCAAAGAATTTTCTTTGATTAATCTCCAGTTATAAGCTTCATTAGTATTTCAAGCAATAAAAACAGTCATTGAACCAGAAATGATTGAAGAAGCTTTAGAAAAAACCAATAGCTTTGAGTCACGTCAAAGGAAGCTCACATCAAGTTTAGTAG